>Ga0208011_1000862_pt1 | contig 11222 bp, 18 predicted proteins | sample 7_EtaG_FD_184080 | JGI IMG/M metagenome (GOLD analysis project Ga0208011, IMG submission 184080) | Marine viral communities from the Subarctic Pacific Ocean - 7_ETSP_OMZ_AT15161 metaG (SPAdes) (version 2) | ecosystem: Environmental > Aquatic > Marine > Oceanic | place: Pacific Ocean | collected... | reverse complement strand
TATTTGGGACATTTGATCTAAAACTATTTGCTACATCTATAGTTTGTAAATCAACTATCAAATTATTCAAAATAGTTTCACGAAACGGAGTTGTTGTGCTCACCTGAAGTACCTCCTATGTTTGAATTAGAAATAATTTTAAACCCTGAATTACGCATTTTAATAAACAAATCTTTCCATTTTTCTCTATTAAAATTTGTTTTTTGGTGGCAAGGTTGGCAGAGTGTTATTAAATTAACAGGGTCATTATTTTGTTTATTATAATCTATATGATGAACAGAGTGCTTTTTTCCGTTTTCTTTTTTACTGCATAGTCTACATCTATAATCATCTCTTTCTCTTATGAGTTCTTTTAATTTTTCATTAAATTTCAACCCATATGGCTCAAAAGATTTTCCTCCTTGCCATTGAGGATTCTTAACACCTTTTCTTGCTAAACTAAGTTTTAATCTGTGTTCTTTAGAAAATTTCATACCAGACTTAGCTTTACCTAATTTCTTTTTGGTTTCTTCTGACATAGGAACACCTTTATTCCAAGCAGTCATACCTTTCAATTTATCACTCATTTTCTTTTTGGCTTCTGAAGTGTGCTTATTCCCGTAATTTCTACTATTAATTCCAGTTTTGCCATACATACTATCACTTATCTTTTTTCTATGTTCTTCTGATAATTTTTTGCCTGTATGAGCAATACTAAGTTTTAATTTTGTTTCTTCTGTATGATTCCATTTATTTCCTTTGTTGGCAGCACTTATTTTCTTTTTAGTTTCTTCTGAGTGCTTCGTTCCAATCTTCAATTTATTTCTTCTCCTTCATATCAAGTTTATTCATTTCTTTTTTTATTGTTCTTCTCAAAAACGGTATATTCTTTTCTATAGCTGGTCTTAAATATGATCTTCTTGGTATCGTTACTTGCTTCTTTAAGCTAAACAAAGGTCTTATTCCAGAACCAGTCTTTTGAAAAATTATATCCTTTGCGATAAATGTGTCTTTGAAATCTCTTGCAAAACCTTTAATCCCAGGAAAAGGTATCGTCAAAAACTTACCTTTTTTTGGTCGTATGATACCACCTAATTCATGTATTCGTGCATAAGGAACTCTTTTTAAATCTACAAATAATCTACCAATGACAACTTTACCTAATATTCTTGTATCTGTATTTATATTACTTCTTAAAGTACCTGATTGTTGACTCAACTGCTTTGTAGTATTTGCTTTAGCATCATCAAGTATCTCAGTCATGAATACATCATTAACTATTCTCTTCAACTCTACCAAAATACTACTTTCAGTTTTCTTGAAAGTTCTTACTGCTGCTTTTGTTCCTGTAAGTTTAAATGTTAAAAATGCCATTAATCTATACCTCTGAAAGAACTGAAGTTTCTCCTTCCTATCTTTTCTAATCTCCTTACTATCCTATAAGGGCTGACAAAACCTTTTACATCTTCAGGCATTAAGCCAATAGATTCAAATGTAACACTTGTATCTCCTTTACTTGAAGCACTATGCCCCCATCTTTTCTTATCTCTCCTATGATATAATTTTGACACCCACTCTGCCGCACCCATCCTAATATCTTCAGGTACATCAGCAAATCCTCCTGTGTAAACTATTTTTATATTTTGCTGACCTTGACTAAACACTACTCCTGTTTGTAATCCAGCAGGAATCAAATCAGATTGATTTAATAATTCAATTCTACCTTCATCATCATAACTTACAAATTCAGATGTAGCAAACTTTGTAGAATTTCCAAAATCTCTATTCACATCATCATTCAATTCGTCTATTGCTACTATCGGAGGATTATCTACATATACAAATCCCCTTCTCCCACTACCATCATGGAACTCTGTATATTGAGTAGCTATAAATGTTCTTCTACAAAAAGTTTCTATTCTTTTTGTAACAGATGAAACAGCTTTATCAAGCCACCCATCTGGTCCTGATGTGCCTATGTTCAAATGTAATTTTATATCTGATACTGATATTAAAAATGCTGACGAAGCAATCAATGCCATTTTATTTCTCCTCTAAAGTCTTTTCATACCATTTAGTAGTTTTATATAATCCATTTTCTATATCTGTAAATTCATAATCCCCAATTATAGATTTTAGTTTTGTTATATCTAACACTCTTCTTACTTGCCCATTTGGTTTTGATTCATCCCAAACTATTTCACTTTTGAAATTCAAAGCCTTTGCAATATGATAAGCTATCATACATATTGGTGTTTCAATCCCTGTGCCAACATTTACAGGAGATGTAGAATCATAGTTAGACTCTATTACTTTTATTATAATATTAACTGCGTCTTTTACATATAGAAAATCCCTTGTTGGCTTACCATTTCCCCACAATAAAACCTCATCTCCTCTTGTATCTTTCACCGCATGCATCTTTTTAATCATATGAGGGATGACATGAGCATTATCTCCAAAATGATCGTGCTCTCCATACATATTAGCCATTATCAAATTAATAGAATCAAGCCCATAAACTTCTTTGTATAGATTAGATAACATCAATGCTGATCTTTTTGCTATACCATAAGGAGCATTAGTTTCTTCAGGATAACCTTTCCAAATGTCTTCTTCTAAAAATGGCAGCCTTGGAGGTACTTTTGGATATGAGCAAACTGTACCTATATTAATTAATTTAGATACTTTATATCTTCTACAAACTTCAAACACATTATAAATAATTTTAGTATTATTTATGTACAATTTTATTCCATTATCTTTATTATATCCTATACCACCACAATCTGCTGCAAGATTAATCACTATAACATTCTCCAACCCAGAAAACATATAGCTTAATTGATTGTAGTCAAAATAACCTTCATTCCCTAAATCCATAGCATTCCCACTCCTACTCTTATGTCTACTTAAAGCATAAACATTAGCCCCAAGTTTTTTTAATTCGTTATATAAATTAGTACCTACAAATCCTGTACTGCCAAACACAATAATATCTCTATTTTTTACCATTGATCTCTTCTGGCTCATCTAATCCTCCTCATAAAAAATAGAAGTTATTACAACAAGATAATTTCCTGATGCCGTGCTACTTTGTATTGTATTAACATTTTGAATATTTTTATTTGCTTTAAACCAATCATTAATAGTAGTACTCATTAAATCATCTTCTGGTGAAGAGCCATCTACACTTTCTCTATAAATAAAAGTTTTTATTTTCATTTTAATCTCCTAAAAATTTTCGGGTTCATGTTTTACTCCCTCGATATAAAGTGATGGATTAAATTTATTGTCTGTCAACGATTCTTTTATTTTAAAAGTCATATTATTTTCAATAAAAATATATTTCAATGAATCTTTATCCCAACAATGTTTATGAGAATCAAGCCCACTACTCTTTCTATTGTAACTACCATATATTAATCTATAACAATGTTGATTCTTTTCATAAATACTGCCCATATTCCATACATGATGATTTAAAATCATAGTACAAATCCCATATATATCAGGAACCATAAGCCGTAACCTCCCCCCTATTTTTAATAAATCAATCCACCGCTTTAATGCTTCTTCTGCTTCCTCTTTATATAAGTGTTCCAATACATGAAAACAAACTATTTCTTTTATAGAATTTTTGTCGTACTTTCCAAGTACACGAATGTCGCCAAACTCATCACACAGAATAAGTCGTTTCATTCTTTTATCTCTAACATAATAATCTTCTAACTTTGTCACTATATTCTTTTCTAAATACTTTGCATCCACTAATCCTTGTTTTACTAAATTAGAACCAGGATGCTCTATATCTATATTCTTATAGCCTTTTAAATACACAGTCCCACACCCAAGGTGAAGCCGAATTGATTTTGTCATTTTAAAACTCTTATGTTTGAAGAAACTAATTTTATAAGTAAAAACTTCCATTTGCTTCTATTAATATTTGTTCTCATATGACAAGATTTACAAAGAGTAATTAAATTTTCTGGATTATGATTTTGCTTATTGTAATCTATATGGTGAACATCAAATTTTATTTGCCCAATTTGTTTTTTATTACATAACTTACAGCAATAATTATCTCTTTGCCTAATAGATTCTTTTAAAGTATCTGTCCAATCTAACCCATATTTTTCAAAAGATTTACCTCCTAACCAAGCAGGATTTTTTGAACCAGCTAAATTTTTATTTTTCTTATGAGATGATTTAATTTTTTTCCTTGTCTCTTCAGTGTGTTTTTTGCCATAAAAAGGATTTTTAGAACCAGAATAATCTTTTAATATTCTTGTCTTACTAATTTTATTTTTTGTAGCTTCTGGTCTTGGTTTGCCATACATAGGGTGATTTGTTTTGTTTTTAAATCTAAGAAAAGTACTTATTGATATTTTATTTTTTGTATTCTTTGAGTGCTTTGTTCCTCTTTTTTGATGATTTAAACAATAATCATTGTATTTATTTTTTTGTTTACTCCATTTAGTAAAATTTCCACAGCCACATTTGCAATATTTCATCGCATTGGCACCTCTCCCACAATTACACCTTTATTATTCCTATACTTATATTTTAAAAGATCTTTCCTGTACTTATGTAATTCCAACCAATGTTTATTCCACATATCTTTATCATCTGTTTGATTGGATGTTTTACTATCATCATGAATCAAAGTAACAGTAGCTATTCTTTTTTGAAAATAAGAAAGATACCCATTTTGATAAAACTTTCTCATACACTCTAAAGTAGCACCAGGATCAGTTGTATTAAAAGGCAATAAAGACTCAACTGCTTTCCTACTTAATACAGCAGTACATTCATTCCAAGTTAAACCAAATTTTAAAAATGCCTGTAAAGACACACTAGGATCTTGCTTATAATCTATTATACTAAAAGCTTCTGAGGCTCTTGTCCCTCCTATACCATGAAATGTTCCATTTTCGTGTCTTATTAAAGTCATACCGTACACAGCAGAAATCCAATTTTGCTTTTCCATCAGATTAATACAACTGCCAAACCAATCTGTGTCTAGATAATAATCACTAGTATTACAAAAAGCGATATAATCGCCATCAGCTATCTCAACACCTTTCCTCCAAGCATCCATTACTCCATTATCTTTTTCTCTTATATAATGGATATTCTGATAATAATTATTAATTGTCTGATCTGTTTCATCAGTAGAACAACTATCTATTACGATATATTCTTTAAAAAAATTACCTTTTTGAGCAATGATAGAAGTCAAACACTTATCAATAAACCGCCCACCATTGAAACTTGGTATTATGATGCTTATTTTTTTCATAGTTTTGTTCCGCACTTACCGCACTTTTTAATAATCTTACTATCCTTTTCAAATGTAATAAAGTGTTTCAAAGGGATTCTTCCACAATTTGGGCATCTAAAAACTATACAGTTCTGTAACTTCCTATCTTTAAAATCATTTTTCTTTTTATCTTTTTTCTTCATCTTTCTTTCCATCTAAGTTTTTTATAAAATTGATCAAATATTAAATGTTCTAATTTATTACACCGTACACAATATCTAACAATGCCTCCTAATGGATGTAAAGCCTTATTACTCCATTCGTGATAAATATTAAACCAACATAGAAGTTTTTGCATCATATAACACCTAACTTTTTGAATACTTTTTCAAATTGCTTTTCCCATATGTAGCAATTAAGACACCTTACCTGTCCAGCTTTTGCAATAACCAATCTCTCTTTCCTATTTTTAAACCTGCTGTAAAACACTGCCTTCTCTACCAATTCTTCTGGGCTACCATAAAATAACATTTCCTTATCTTCTTCAAACAACTCAGTCAAGAATGGTTCTCTTTCAGCTAAGTATAACCCACCCAAAACAGGCACTTCAAAATCCCTCAACCTTAATTGTTTCATAGCTTTGTTTCTATAATCAGCATTACCTAAACCAGAGAACCCTAAACACACTCTTGATTCTAATACTGTTCTGATTAATCTTTTATATGTTACCTTTCCCATCAAGGCATAGCTTACACCAGCATTAACCACATTTAAAAATAATGGTAATCTATAACCATAAGGTTGTCCAGTAAAACTAACATCAAATGCAAACTTTGGCATATTCCTTTTATCTACTCTATAAAACTGAGGATTGATGCCATAAGGAGTTTGAATTACTTTTGCATTTACACTTTTGTAATTATCAACAGCTGCAATATTTGTAGTCCAGTTCAAATCAAAAAACGGTGCTGTCATTATATTGCCACGCTCAAATGTATGAACATCATTGCAACCAAAATTGACTATTGGTATTTGCCAATTCTTTATCTCCTGTATATACTGAACATCAATAACAGGATCAGAAAGATACGACACAATAGCATCTAACTTTTTTTCTTTGTGAGCTTCAGAAATTTTACATAAAAGTTTTTCATTCATTTCCTTCTTTTTAGAAGAAACCCAATCCATAGAATATTGATTATATTTTTCCGCCTTCCAATCCCAATGTGTCACTGAATGTCCCATATCTACTAAAGAATCAATCAGATTTGCTTTTTCCCAATTAAATACGCCAATGGCAACAAATAAATTCAATTTTCTCATTTAATAACCCTCATTTCTAAAGTAATCATTTTATTAAAAACTATTATCCATTTTTCTCTGCTATAATTTGTTTTACTATGACATGAAGAACACAAAGTAACTAAATTATTTTCCCAAACTATTTCTTTAGCAAACTCATTTACTAATTCTACTGACATATGGTTGCTTTTCATTAAATGAAATAACCCAGCTGCTGCTGTACTCTTACCACAACCAGGACCACCAAATAAATTTATTACTTTCATAATTTTACTGGTCTTAAATCTTTTTTAAGATAAAGTGGGTGTTTTGGGTGTCCGTCTTTTGTTTTCCCAAGACACATCATTTTTGGAATAAGTTTTTTAACCTCTTTATCTCTATCTTTGTAAATACCATGTATACCCCAACAAGCAATAGTAATTTTAGACTGAGCAAAATGATCCATTAGACATAAATTATTTAATTTTCCTACTGGATCATTAGCTATTTTCATATTATTAGGATTTGTTGCTCTAAAAGCAAAAAGATTAGTCATATAAATACCACCATACCCCCAACTTTTAGCAAAACTAATACACCTTCTTATAGTTGGGTCATCATTAAACTCATCAGCTGTACTTGGGTTAAGTCCTATAAACATTACATGTGCTTTCTCTTTGTCCCATATTCTCCATAAATTGTATCTATATAATTTACAATCAGAAAATAAAGCTCCTTTTATTAATTTATCTTGTCGAAAAAAACACATTATTCCTTTTCAATAGTTAAACACACAGGCATGATTCTACCTTTGTGGATTGGGTTATCTGTAACATACAAATCATGTACTGCAGTTTGATCTAACTTCATTAAATCATTTCTATCTATCCCTTGATAACCAAGTAAAGTATCAAAAGAAATATTCATTTCATTTACCCAATCTAAATAAATATCAGTAGTCAAAATAACAGTACCACCTTTTCTTGTTACTCTCAAAGCTTCACTTATTACTTTTCTTCTTATCGGATATTCAGCAAGAACCTCACTCCCTGTTTTAACTTTACCTGTATGATTATTAAATATCATATTAGTAGGCACATGTTCTAATACACTCACTAACAACGCTACATCAAACTGTTCATCTTTAAAACTTAAATCAGTACAATCATTCCGTACCACTTTCATATTTATATTTTGGGAAGCTTCTCTCATATCTCCCCAACTCTTCTCATCATAATTATCTACACAGGTAACTTTGTACATATCATTTGATATTAGAAATTTAGAGAAGGCAGCATCTCCTGCACCTATGTCTATTATCTCTGCACACCTATGAGTCTTTTCTTTAATAAGTTCATAGACAAAAGGATATTCCCAAAGCCTTGTGTTGTCCGTTCTCAACTTTGGCTGTTGGCTCATCTTATGAATCAATGGAGCATGTCTTAAACACCATGTTCTTGATGGTAAGTAATGTTGTATTTTACTCATGAAAAGTTTTTAATCTTGCTACATCCTTTAATAAGTCTTTAATATTTTCCCATTGTTTAGTATCTGTTTGTTTTTTATCTACTAAAGATTCTATCGCACCACTGTTTGTATAGACAGTAAACATTGTCCAACCAGCCAATGATAAAAATATAGTAATTACCATACCCAATAACATCACAAACATTTTATCTTTAAACTTTTGAAAGGCATTTTCCATCTTTAAACATCTCCTCTATTTTATCTCTCTCTTGTATTAATTTCTTCGTAGTCAAATAAGGAGTTTTTACAGTAGAATGATATTCTCCTGCTCTTCCTTTATAAAATTCTGGTACGTGTTCCCAATCCCAGTCAATATCATATTTATCTTTTTCGTTCCATATCCTTGTGTCAGGAAATGGCTGATATAATGTTATATCAAAATCATCTGGCTTTGCTCTTGAAAGCCATACTATTGTATCATCTATACTTTCTAAAGACTCTCCAGGAAGACCTATCATTAAAAAAACCTTCGTTCTTATACCGTATCGCTTAAGCATCTTAGTAGCATTTAATGCTTTCTCACTATTAAAACCTTTTCCTATACTTTTTAATATACGATCATTTCCAGACTCTATACCTATACCTACTTCTTTACAACCTGTTTGCTGTAAGGTTTGACACATATCCTTATTGACAAAATTCACATGAGTGAAGCACCTGTATATAATATCTCTTGATAACATATGCAAAGCTATATCTGCCAGCCTATTCTTCTTCATAGTAAAAATATCATCAAAGAACATTAATGATTGATAGCCAAGTTTATATATTTCGTCTATCTCTTCACAAACTCTATCAACACTCGCTACTCTAAGCTTCTTATCATTACCGTCCACACAAAAAGCACAAGAAAAAGGACAGCCCCTCGAAGTAATAATAGTAGTGGTGTTACGTCCATCTATTTTATATTCATATCCATCAATTAAATCCCTTGCTGGGAATTCAACTTTATTAATATCTGGCAACATCAAAGATTCAATATCAGGATTAACTCCTATATTATTTATCAAATGTTTAATTATCACTTCACCTTCACCAAATACAACATTATCAAAACAATATCTTTCTTCTTTAGTTAAACTTTCTACACCACAACCACCTATAACTATCTTTTTACCTTTACAATAATCTTTAACAAATTCTTTTGCTATTTCTATTTGTGGAGAGGTAATTGTTATAAGCACTATGTCTTCATTAGGCTCTTTTAATTGTGTACCAGCAAAGTCATACCACACAGGCTCGTGTCCTTCTTTTCGTAAAGCAGATGCAATATACAAAATTCCTAGAGGAGGAAAAATTTTTGAATTTATTAAAAATGGACTATCTAAATTTACAAGAGCAATCTTCAATTTTGATTTACTCCTCTAATATTAATTTCTACCATCTTTAAAAATATTTTAACCCATTTATTCCTATTAAAATTTGTTTTAGGGTGACAAGAATCACACAATGTTATCAAATTCAAAAGATTGTTATTTTGTTTATCATAATTAATGTGGTGAACATCATGATTTCTATTTTTTTGCTTTTTACCACATAACCTACAACAATAGTTATCTCTTTGTCTGATAGATTCCTTTAAAATATCTGTCCAATCTAATCCATATTCTTCAAAAGATTTACCTCCTTGCCATGCTGGACATTTCTCACCAACACATTTACCTTTTCTACTTTTACTTATTTTCATTCGCCATTCATTTGAAATAATTCTCCCCATCAAACTTTCACTTACTTTTTTCTTATGCTCTATAGAAAGAGGAATCCCAGTTCGTGAGATACTCATTTTTCTTTTAGCTTCTTCAGTGTGCTTTCTACCCATTAAAGTATTTCTTATTTTATTTTTATGAACTTCAGATAATTTTTTACCCTTATTAAAAATACTTATTTTCTTGTTATGTTCTTTAGAAAATCTTTTTCTTCCATTAAGATAATTATTTCCTTTCATAATCAAGTTTAAAAATTTTCCTAACAGCTGGAAATTCTTGCAACAATTCATATATATACTGGTTCAAGAGTTCCTCTTCTTTGTTCTTAAATCGTTCTGTATTGTCCTTTATGTAACAACTGATTTCTTTAATAGCTTTTAATTATTTAGGTTTAATTCGTACTATCCTTTTAGCTAACTGTGCTTCTTAGTATTATGTTCTTTTCTTGTGACGACCTGCTATATTAGCTTTGGTTTTAATATTGGTAGTGGCAAGTTTTAAATTTTTAGAAAGTAATTGGTAATTGTGCTTGCATAGCAATACTGTCAATCCGTTGCCTGCCCAATTCACAATATTCTTTACTGATGTCGATGCCTATAAATTTTCTTTTAAGCTGAAATGCAACTTTACATGCAGTACCACTTCCACACATAGGGTCGAGTACAATTTCCCCTTCGTTAGACCATGAATAGATATGGTCTCGTGCCAGAGCGCAAGGGAATGGAGCTGGATGACCTTTTGCTTCTTGGTCTTCTAAGTTTTTTCCTACTACATATTCCCATACATTCCCTTTCAACTTTTTATTTTTTACAGGCTTTGCCATTTTTTTTCTTTTTTGCTCATTCTTAGAATAATTTTTGTATGTTGTACCCTTTAACTGGAGTCCAGCATGTTTGCAATCTACCATAATTGGATTATGTGTTTGCACCTTTCCTTTACTAAGAACAAACATATATTCAAATTCGTTGGAATACCTTTTGCGATAAATTTGAGGAACAGGATTTCTTTTTTTAAAAACCATTGTATCGTGAAGATTGAAATCAATATCTTGAAAGATTAAAACTTGCCTAAAACTTGTTCCAGTCTCATTACCATTAATAGTAGCATCACCAATAACCCAAACAATGACCCCTCCATCTTTTATAACTCGGTATAACTCTTGTGCAATATCTTTAAATGGAAAAACATACCCCTTATAATTTCTCAAATTGTCATACGGAGGAGACGTAATAACCATATCTATACACCTATCCTCGAAACCCTTCATCACCTCCAAGCAATCACCTAATATGATTTTATTGATATATTTATCATTCATGCAGTAATTTAACCTATTCCGAGAATTCCATTATCTGAAACAGATTCAATTATTACTATTACTTATTCTTTTTTTAGTTTCTTCAGAACATATTCTTCCTCTTTTTCCTCTATTCCAATGACCATTAACCCAATCACCATGATTAGCT
>Ga0208011_1000860_pt1 | contig 11237 bp, 8 predicted proteins | sample 7_EtaG_FD_184080 | JGI IMG/M metagenome (GOLD analysis project Ga0208011, IMG submission 184080) | Marine viral communities from the Subarctic Pacific Ocean - 7_ETSP_OMZ_AT15161 metaG (SPAdes) (version 2) | ecosystem: Environmental > Aquatic > Marine > Oceanic | place: Pacific Ocean | collected... | reverse complement strand
TAGAGCATTTATAGCCCCTTGGGTAATCCTTACACACCAATTAAGCATTACCATGAAGGATGCTATAAAAATCAATCTGTCAAGAGAGGAATACATCCAGTTTGGTTGTAACTGAATATATTATAACCCATTCAAGGGGTTTTGGGAAGCTTAGTGTGCCAGTTCTCTACCTGGCAACGCCATATACCTATAATATATTCAGTATCATTATATATGGTATCTAAAGTATGATCAAGTTGGGAAATCGTAAATGACTTTAATAGCAAAGAATCCAGGCTGACCGTCACCACCAGTGCCACCACCAGGTCCTGGTCCGCCAGGTCCACCACCACCAGTGGTTGGAACATTACTACCAACACCCTGACCACCGCCACCTGCGGCACCTTGGCCACCACCGCCTCCGCCACCAAAGAATCTGTTGCTGCTGATACCTACACCACCATTTTCGTGTTGGCCAAGTGTATTTTGGTTGTAGATAATATAATTATCTGAGTTTGTATTGTAGTCGTATGAAGATGGTGAGTTGGCACCATATGTGGGTGGAATCCAATCAACACGTATACCATAACCACCAGGGCCTGGACTAGTTCCTTGCTTACTGGCACCACCTCCGCCGCCTCCATTCCATGCTGGTGTGCCTCTTCCAGGACCACCTGGGAAACCTTGTTGGCTAGTGCCAGGATATCCTGGTGCGCTACCACTAGGTCTACTGGCTCCACCACCTCCACCGCCAGAACCTCCAGGGTTACCAGAGCCATTATTACCTCCGCTACCGGCACCGCCACCTACCATGGTGATTGTAGTAATATCTGGTCCTGAGAATACTGTATCATATCCATCAGTTCCTGGATATGCAGTTCCTTGGGCTGGAGCTCCAGCACCTCCAGTACCAGCCGTTCCAATAGTTACACTGTATGAGTTAGCACCGAGACCAGGAAGGAAAGCATTAACTGTTCCACCAGCACCGCCACCTCCACCACCTTTTTCTGGGCGTTGGCCGCCACCGCCACCGCCTCCACCACCAACAGCGAGGTATTCAACGTTTGTTACTGCACTACTAAGTGTGAAATTTCCAGGTGAATCAAAAACGTGAACAATAGTTCTTACATTATTCTCGTAATCAATCTCATCCATGGTGATAGAACCACCAGCACCAATAGGTGAGGGTGCTCCAGCGGCACCACCAACGCCACCTATACCTTGTCCAATTTCACTAGATTGCCAGGTTCTTACTTCCTTACCTACATCTCTACCCTTAGAGGATTTAAAAGCCATCTATCAAGCCTCCTTATCACCAGTCATGAATACGTTAATTACACCATTAGAGGAACCAACACTAACTTTATCACCAGTTGTGGTGAGAGTGAGGGGATAGTTGGGTTCAATATATACAGTTTCCAGTGGATCTACTTCCACATTAAACAATCTAGTTGTATCAGCTACAGATACACCATTAGGAACATAATATACCTGACTTCTACAAGTAGTAGAGGTTGATACATTGTGAACAATGATAGATTTTACATACACATTCTTGTTACTGGCACAGGTAACTACATCTGAGGTACTCCCAGCTGCAACATTAACCACATTGTCAGTAAGTCTACCGTTCTCTAGTGACATGACTTTTCTTTTTAGTTATTTAGTAAGATTAACCACCACCATATAACCAGATCATCCTTTCTATACCACTAAGATTTGAACCATCGCCAGAGAAACTAGTAGCAGTGATCACACCCGCTAATATAGCATCACCAGCAGTCGTAAATGTAGCACCAATTGAAGTTCTTCCAACATAAAGTCCACCACCAGCAGTAACAATACCAACAGAATCAACATTAGTTACATCTTCATATGTTACTACTCCACTAAATGTAGCAGCAACACCAACCAAATTATTAATTGTAATGTCAGGAGACCCACTCAATCCAGATGCATTACCAGTTACATCACCAGTTAAGGCACCAACAAAAGTAGTAGCAGTGACAATACCTGTAGAATAGATATCAGCCATTGTAGAGGATGTTGAAGTAATAATATTATCAGTAGATGCTACTCCAGTTAAGTTACTTCCATCACCATAAAATGATGTAGCACTTACAATACCAATAACATCCAGTTTAGCATCGGGAATAGTACTGTTAATACCAACATTATTATTACTACCATCTACCGTTAAAACAGTTGCATTTGCTAATCTAGATAAATTTCTTGCTCTTGTCATTACTAGAACTTTCTAGTTATTTATCGTTATTTAATATTTATTGTTTCAAGTTAAATTTAAGTAATAACCCATTTAAGGGGTCTATGGAAATTTAGTGTGCCAGTTCTCTACCTGGCATTCTCACTCCTGTTTTAATTTGTGTTAATGTCATAATTAGTTTATTTGTTTTATGTTTAATTGAATTACGTGGTTGCCCCATTATAAGTATTAATTGCTTTATAACCAGTTGGTATTGGGTACGTGAAAGGACGTTGGCCAAAGTTTACAATCCACTCACCATCCTTATAAGAATGAAATACTGGACTCCATGAACCAGTAAGTCCCGTCAACATAGCAGTTCCTGGAGAACTTGTATTCATAGCGACACCATTTTTATAGAAATAAATTGATCCATTATCCCATGCACAACCTATTACATCATTAACACCCCAACTGGGTCCATAAGCTGTAGTGCTAGTACTGTCATAGTAATAGGCGCCAGCAGTTTGATACATAGAGAAAGCTTTGACGCTATCATAGCCGGGGAGATAACTCGTTTCACCCTCCAGCGTCATATCGCTCCTCACCATTCCTATGGAAGAATAGTACCAACTCGATTGTGCTTTTGAATATTCTGCCTCCCAATAGAATTTACCAGAAGACACATACAGAGTAGAATGAACACGACTATGCCCATCAGGGCCAGGAGCCGTGCAAACCAGATTACCCTCACTTAATGTAAAAGGCGTCCCTCCACCACCAGTTCCAATTGTCGTTGGATTCAACGTGCAGTAATTACCTACGCCATAGCCGGTTCGACCGTCGTCATGTGTAGATGGACTGTCAATGAGAAGGTCAAGTCCAGGGGCATCATTCTGGCCGTCTATTAGTATGTCTCCATCCACACGAACAGCCGAAAGAGCAGGGTTTTTTACTCCATCTTGTCGTAAAAGCTTAATTGTTTCGATACCACCTGATGCTGCTGCACTTACATCTCCCCAAGCCCCTGTCGTGCCATCCGCGATTGCAGAACTAACATCAGTGCCGTTGACTTCTACACAGCCTGTAGTCAGGCTAGCTCCTTTCCATCCCCGAAGTTCAATTGTTGTTCCATCTGGAAGTTTAGGATCAAATGTCATCGTTACACTATGTATACCACTTGAATACGCACTAACATAGGTTGATGTCAATTGACCATCAAATAAATCTGCTATGGTTCCTGGTCCAAAGTTAGAACCAGTTGCGCTAGTAATTGTGCAATTATCACCCCAAGTAGCCCCATTATTAGGAGCTATAGCTAATAAATTATTAACCGTCCAATCATTACTACCTGCTGAATCTTCCCCTAAGTTTGATGTATTGTTGAACTTAAGGTAGAACCCATTTGTTCCATACGTTAAATCACCACTACAATCTTTCGGCACCCATTGACCAGTTGTTGCGTGAGTCAATCCGAATGAACTGGCGTCTAAAGCGGTGCCATCGACGAAGTGTACGTCGGCTAAGTAACCATCATTATACATCCCACTACTGATAAGCTTTTCTCTAAAAATATTATGCTCATTTGTAGAATTAATGGGAGACGTTGCATTTAGTGTGCAGGTATTGTGTGTAGGTGTTAACCTCACACCATCAATCCACATGATCTGTCTATCTGCTGCTGTGTTATTAATTGAATCTAAAGAAAACACAACATGATACCATCTTGTAGGATCTCCAAATTCAAGATTAGTAACCTGGTACCTAAAATCAGACCAGTAATAGTCACCGAATCTTATAGTTCTACTACCACCATTATTATAAATATAAAGATTAGTCCAAGTTCCAGTTGATTCGGATACACCAAATATATTTTGATATTCATAGGAACCAAGGGTAAACTTCACCCAACACGAAAAGGTCCAGGTCTGCTGATCACCAGCACCACTTGGCGTCCTCTTAAAATAGGCCGGATCATCATCGTTGAACCTAAGCGAATTCGCCACTTCAATGGGTTCACCTGGATCAGCAGAACCAGTACCTAAAAATATTTGTTGAATACTCATTAGATTAATCCTGCACCTAAAATGTTGTTGTGTGAGAATGCCCTGTCATAAACAAGGGTCTTGCCGGCAAGTTTTAGCATAGTTAGTTATCTTGCGTTTGAATATTTGAAAGGAGATTCAGCGAAGGCTATATAAATCATCGTTGTATCTGTTATCCAAGATCCTGTTGCTCTAGGATAGAACCCATTAGAAAGTATATCTAAATCAGAATCAAGTCCCTCAGCACCATCGCTATTAGTTCTAGTATATAGGTTTACTGGGTTATCATTGTCTATCGGAGATGTTGTATGTGTATGCCACTCTGCGCTGCTTGTAGCACTTTTGATTAGTACGTACTTTGGACGGAAACCCGTATATACGAATGATTGGCCTGAATACGAACCAAATTTACTGTAGCCAGGCACCTCCGACCAGCAGTAGGCGATATAGTCTTCTGTATCGGTGTTCACCATCCCACCACTACCTAAGGTGAGTAATGAAGATCCGTTTGGAGCTACAACATCACCAGTCCAATTAGCACGCGCATTACTTTCGTTAAGATACAACATATAATATTCTGCAACTGAAGTGTTAACAATATTATCTCCACTTAATCCAGCTCCAGTATGCATAGCAGCCCAGCCATCCCCCTGGTCTCTATTCTTTATGAGCACAAACGAAGGTGCTGCGTTTAGCCCGTGGCCTATGGAATCACCCGACGTTCCTTCGCCGGTATAGGACACAATCGAAAACCCAGCCGTGGTATTGGCTCTTACTGAACTTGTTATTGTTCCATCAGTGTTACTAACTGTTGAAGATCCAGCATTCCACACCCAAGCTACGCTATTACCAGAAGGTGCCGAATATGTTCCACATGTAGACTCAGAATCACCTTCATTACATCTTAAGTGAGGTGTTCCATCCATCCCTGTATCATTAATCCTGTTAAATAGGATGTGATCATCACTGTTATCTCTATCTTTTATCCAAACAAAATCAGCGCCATCTGTTAAACCAGTTGCTGTAGTTAGAATGTCAGCACCAGCATCTAGTCCTACATCAAAATGAGCACTTGGATCATCAATCGTAGGATCGTCTAAGTTGAAAGTATTCAGTGCTTTATAGCCAGTTGGTGGTGTATAAGCGAAGGCACGTTGGCCGAAGTTTAAATCAGCATAACCGTTAGTTGAGGTGAGAGTAATTGCAGGGAAGTACGTACCGCTAGCAATGCCTGTCTCAGTATGCTCTAAGCTTCCGTTTTTGTAACATTTTATTGTGAGGTTATCGGCGTCAAAAGCCCAGCCAACTACGTCACTACCATCATTAGCAAAGGTGCCCGGTGAAGCTTCGATATTTGAGGCGTTGACTAAGTCGCCAGTGTAACCATTCCAACCCCACGAGTAATCCTTGTATCCTACATATTTAATTCCTGAGTTATTGTTTGCAACAGTGTTAAACCCGTCACTTCTTGTCATCCCAATAAGATATGAGGTACTGCTGCTAGCAGTGACTGTGGCTTCCCAATAAGTTTTACCAGTTAATGCCCAGTTACTCATTGATGTTGTTCGGGTTCCGTCACATGTAACAGTTAGATTACCATTAGATAATGTGTGACCACCACTGGTCTGTGCGACTAATGGACTCAACGTCGCGTAATTGCCTACGCCATTCCCACCGTCGTTATATGTAGATGGACTATCAGCGAGGAGGTCAATTTCAGGGGCATCATTCTGGTCGTCTATTAGTATAGTTCCTCCCACACGAATCGCATAAAAATACGGATAAGCGCTATTTGTTCTTGTCAGAGTTAGCGTTGTTATTGAGCCTGCATCACCTACATTTGTCCAGTTATTAGCGTTCATGCTTGATGCACTGCCGCCATCAACAGCGTACTCGTGAGTACTTCCGGTATAAACTTCTAACGTTCCGGTGATACCCCACGACCCAACATCTAGGTTAAATGTGGTGTTGTCAATAGCAACATAAGTATTGAAGTCGCCGTCAAAACCGTCAGCAGCAGCGCGTCCTGAACGGAAGCCATCACCCGTAGGGACTGCATCACTCCAAGTAGTCCCATCATTAGGAGATGTAGCTAATAAATTATTAGCCGTCCACTCATTTATATTGCCTGAAGAATCAACTCCTAAAGTAGCATCCGCGTCGTCAACTAGTATATTCCCATCAACTTCAACAGCCGCAAGATAGATATTGCTATTTCCAGTACTTCCAGCAGTTATCTCAAGTTTGTTAAGTGTTCCACTACCACTTACAACAGTAACCCAAGTATTCTCAGCCATATCTGTTGCAGTACCATCATTCAATTTGAATTGTTGAGTACCGTAGGTGCCTCCTGAATGGACTCTAATACTAGAGCTATAGGGTATACCTAAACTCCCGCCAAAAACAAAACCACCAGCAGTTGCTCTGGCACCAACGTCTCCTGTACTTCCATTGAATGATTGGGACATAGGATAGGAGCCATGTACCGTTCCACCACTAGTTTCATTACTCCACGTAGTCCCATCATTGATAGGCGTAGCAGTTGGGTCGAACTTAAGATGGAATGAGTTATCACCAGCATCATCCAATAGGACTTTGCCGTCAATCTTTATACCACAGAAACTTGCTCCATTTGTACTAGCTCTTTCAAATTTCAATGAGGTCAATGTACCTGAACCACTAGCAACTTCTACCCACACATCATCGTTAATACTTTGTAATGTTCCACCGTTAACACTTACTTCATTTGCAGGATTAGTGACATAAACTTCTATAGAGGATGTATATGCAATACTGCTAGGTGGTGTAAATGTTATGGAGTTAGGGTTAGTTCCACCTTGAGATTGACCGTAGCCTCCACTTCCGGTTCCTACGATACCATTAAAGCAAGCATCCTTACCGTATGGATCTGAGTTCCATGAGGAGCCTCCTGTAAGAGATAAAGCATCACTCCAAGTAGTCCCATCATTAGGACTAGCAACGTGTGTATATTCCTTAGGCACCCATTGACCAGTTGTTTCGTCTTCTTCAGCAAAGTCACCTGGTGTTAACTCTAAGCCATCGACCATATGGACGTCAGCTAGGTATCCGTTAAAACTATTAGCATCACCAGAGTAGGATGAGCCAGTAGCTTTACCTAATCTATGTTCAACTGCTGCATTAATACCAGTATTATCGTTTTCCCCAGGGTTGTTTCGAGTATCAAAATCTTCTACTTGTGAACCATTGACATACAGTTTTATCCTATCATTAGCAGTCGAGTTTCCAGTATCCACTGCAACAACTATATGATAAAATGCTGATGGATCACGGAAAACTTGAGTTGTCTCTAGAAAGACACTATTCCCACTATTAATCCTAAGTTGATCATCTGACTCAAAGAAAACAGTAATTTGGTCAGTATCATTACTACCGTCTGGTCCACCGCTAAAGAAGAATTGAGTTGTACCTGGATTAGTCCGCTTTACCCAATTCGAATAGGTCCAGGTGCGCCTATTACCGGCACTACTTGGCGTCCAGTCCAAAAACGCCGAATCATCGGGGTTGAACCTAAGGCTTTTCTCCACTTGGTATCCAGCATCACCAGAAATAACTGCACCTAAAAATATTTGTTGGATACCCATTAGCTCAATCCCATTAACTTAATCCCGAGCCTGAGATATAAGCCACAGTTCCTGAGGCAAACAATATTGACGCCATACCTCTAGTAGCTAGTGTTCTACTAGCACTTGTGCCATCAGAAGACATATACATGGTGGTTATAGTCTTAGTTATAGTTAAATCAGTTGCAGTATTGTTTACAATAGTCACAGCATCACCAGCAGCGAAAACACTGTCAGGAATAGTGACTGTACCACTTGCAAGGATATGTTTACCTGCATCAGCAGCTACTAATGTATAAGTAGAACCTTGTGTGTTTTGAATGATTTTCCTAAGATCACCCTTACTATCACTTACAGTGCTAGAGAATGTGGCGGCTCCTGCAGATGTAATAGTTCCACCAACACCAGCAACACCTATTTCAAATCCACCTCTTGCTGTTACAATACCAACTGAATCTACATTGGTCACATCTTCATATGTTACTACTCCACTAAATGTAGCAGCAACACCTACTAAATTATTAATTGTAATGTCAGGAGACCCACTCAATCCACCAGCAGTTCCAGTTACATTACCAGTTACATCACCAGTTACATCACCAGTTACATCACCAGTTACATCACCAGTTATATTACCAACAAATCCCGCACTAGCAGTACAAGCACCGCTTACATTAACTCCTCCGGCGCCAGTAATCCCATATCCAACAGGAACTTCACATCCATAGGTAAGAATAGGAGCTCCAGTGCCTCCTTCATCAATTAATTTATTTACCCTAATTTCAGACATTTTACTCTAAAATCCTTTTGCTATGTTTATTTATCAAAATACGTTGAGCACATTCATTAGAAAGGTAGTTCCTTCACTAACATGTAATGTAGAACCAGTACCCACATCAACTCTCTCAGCTCTAGTAAAGGCCACATTTCCATCAGCAGATGATGATGTAATACTAGCGGATATACCTGCACCCAAAGGTAATACTTTAGGTGTCACAAATACTTGATTTAAAAAATCCTCCGGAGTAGAAGATAATGCTGTAGCAAATCCACTAACACCAGTTAAGTTACTTCCATCACCAACAAAACTAGTAGCAGTGACCACACCAGCTACCAATATATGGTTACCATCAAAAGTAACTCCAGTTCCTACATTAGAAGCAAAATTGGCTAATCTGCTTGCATCGGTAATCGCCATTATACCAGTTCTTTTTAGTTATTTATTCATTTGCCAAGTCCTTCTATTGTCAATTGGGGTCAATCTGACCAACACCACCACCTTTTGCTGTAATTAATGTTGTTGTGTGAGAATGCCCTGTCATAAACAAGTGTCTTTCCGTCAAGTTTTAGCATAATTAGTTATTCGTTTAATTGAGCGTTAGCATATTTGAAGGCTTTATCAATAGTTGCTAGCCAATAATAAGTAGTGCCATCAACATTATTAGTACTTGCATGTCGAATTTTAAAGCCATTTGCTAGTGGATCAACAGTAGTGGGACTAAAAGTAACTGAAGATGTTGGTGGATTAGAAGTACCAATTTTTAAAGTTGCTGGTGTTGCATTCATCCAGACTATAGGTCCATCAGCATCACCATTACCTTCATAAGTACCTGACAGTATTGGTGTAGCGTTTAAGTTGAAAGTATTCAACGCTTTATAGCCAGTTGGTAGGTTATCGAAGGCACGTTGGCCAAAGTTAACACTAAAAGTACCTGTTCCTCCTGAGCTACCGTCACAAAGAGCAAAGTAGTATGGACCAGATGTTAAGCTTGATTGAGTACCTCCCTGTAGTGTTCCATTCTTGTAGAAGTATAAATTTCCAGCATCTGCATCAAATGCAATCCCGATTATGTCACCATTGGCAAATGTATCAGGAGCTGATGAAACATCACTACCTGCATGTTGAATTGTACCCCCCGAATAATACCCCCAACCATTACTACCTTGTCCAAGATTATCACCACTAGATTGTGGGTCATTCACTAACCCAATTAAAGCACCAGAACTTCCACTTGTCCATTCACCTTCAAAGTACCATTTACCAGATGACATGCCAAAGTTAGATCTAACATGTCCGTTGCCTGAAGGCGTTACTGTAACTAAGTTTCCATTGCTATATGTAGATGCAGATTCAAATAAAGGATTCAACGTCGCGTAATTGCCTACGCCATTCCCACCGTCGTCATATGTAGATGGACTGTCAGCGAGAATATCATTACCTGCGCCTGCTGAAGTTGAAAAGTTAGTAGCCGTGAAATCATTATTATTACCACTTGAATCTTCCCCTAAGTCTGATGTGTTGTCATACTTAAGGCGGAGGCCATTATTTCCGTATGTTCCTGTGTATGCCTTTGGCACCCATTGTTCAGCCGTTGCGTCAGTCAGTCCGAAGTCAGATGCAGCTTTTTTCTGTCCATCTATGAATATAGTCTCCGCTTGATACCCATTAAACCAATTCGAGTGGTGTGCATTAACGGTGTTTTTCACTACACCGATCATATGACCAGAGGAATCATTATTATTGATGTGGTAAACTTCATTTTGGGTAGGGTAATCTTCGGTCTCCCAAGATGTTACCTCTACTCCATTAATATATGCGCTAAATCTATCACTTTCTGTTGCTTGTGTAGTATCTACTGCAACACATATATGATACCATGCTGAACTATCTATTAATTTTTCGGAGCTAGTAAAGTAAATATAATCACCACCGGCAGTTGGGTACTTACCTATGAAAATTACTAACCGATCAGCGTGATCAATATTAATATACCCATATCGACCCATATTTCCAGTCCACGGTCCATTAAACAGTCCACAAGCAGTTTCATTTGCACTGCCAGGTTCGACACCCACGCACTTTTTAAACCAAGTTGAAAATGTCCATATCTTTGTATTAGTCGGTGTACCGAACACCTTACTTAAATAGGCCCCATCTCCTGATGAAATTGGCCACCCTGTACCAAGGTTGTTGAACCTGAGCGAATTCGCCACGACGGGAGTACTATCCCATCCAGGATCAGGATAAAAAATACTAATACGAGAAAATCCTGTTGCTCCCCCACCAAATCCAGTTAATCCTTGAAATCCCATATTAAGAACCTTTTACTTGATTTGCTATACACACATAGGTATTTGCAGCAGTTTTAATGATAGTAAATGTATAAACATCATATCCACTACCACCACCATCAGTTGGAGCACTACCACCTACCCAACTTTCAGTTACAGCAGAAGCAGCAATAGTTATATGATCTATAAAAGCAGTTGTTGCATTAACAGCAGTAATAAGAGTAACAGAAGTCATATCTCCTACTGCTAAATCTACATTTAATCCATTAGAAGATGTAATATCAATAGTATTATTTGTTCCTGCTAAGTTTGCTGTATTTAAGAAAACATTTCCAT
>Ga0208011_1000857_pt1 | contig 11272 bp, 5 predicted proteins | sample 7_EtaG_FD_184080 | JGI IMG/M metagenome (GOLD analysis project Ga0208011, IMG submission 184080) | Marine viral communities from the Subarctic Pacific Ocean - 7_ETSP_OMZ_AT15161 metaG (SPAdes) (version 2) | ecosystem: Environmental > Aquatic > Marine > Oceanic | place: Pacific Ocean | collected... | reverse complement strand
CCGTCATGAATGGGGAAGGTAATATGCATTGGTTATTTACTGGGAATCCTACTGGGGGGACTTTAAAGATTTCAGTTCAGTATAGAGATAATGATGGAGGGTATCATCCAATACATGGAGAATTAGATGGAACTGGTACATCTTTAACTGTATTAAAAGGAACAGATTGGTCTTCGTTAGATAATTCTACTGGAACAGACCCTAGTGGTGATGTGAATTTATTAAATAAATATACTTATTATAATTATGATTCATCGGACCCATTTGCTGCACATTCTGATATTGGAGGACCTTATCCAGTTGAACTGTGGGAACAAGGAGATGAAACAGCTATTACTCAAGTATGGCAAAATAATGAAACAAGTACTCCTGGTAATTTTTGGGAAGTACAGTCAAACTCTTTTAGTGGTTCTGACGGTTACGAAGAATTTGTATATAATAATTATCCTAATATAGGGTATGGTATACATATGGCTAATGATGGTGAATGGCAAGATTGGTTTTGGGATAATTCTCTAAATCCAGGGGTATCAACTGGAGAATGGTATTGGGGAGGAAATGATAATAGGCATATATTTGGATTAAATCCTGGAGTTAATGATACTTCTTATAAATCTATTGGATATGCAGGAATAGACCCAACCAATTATTGGGGGGATGATGTATTTTGGTTAGGTAGTGATGATGGGTTACCTTATGATGATATTGAATGGCTAGCTCATGCAAATGACGACACAGGTGAGGGAAGTTTTCCATTTGTAAATGTTAATAATTCTAATTTATTACCTGATGATGTTACTTGGGAAGATAACCTACATGTTTTTGGGCAATTGGTAAACTCAAGTATATGGTCGCATATTATACAAGCTATAAATACATTTTCAGGTAATGATATATATGATAGATTTAGTGCTAGATTCCAAGGATATAATTATTGGTCAGGTGATGTTCAGAATGAACTTCCTCATTTTACTGATGTGTTAAGAGACCACATAATAATTTCAGGAGGAAATGAAGGTGACCCAGCTCTTACTGGGGCTCTTAATGGAGGCCATTTTAAAATATTTCTAACAGCTGAAAATATACTTCCAGTAGATGGAAGTGAATTAATTACAGATGCTCAGGATAGAGATTTCTCAAGTGGTAGTGGAAGCCTAGGTGATGGTGATACTGATATACATTGGAGAGAATATACTCCAGATAGTACAGCTTTGTCTGGTTCTGATTTTCAAATAGATAGTGGCAAGTTAGATGTAAATAAAGTTCAAACTAATGAAAAAAAGGAAGGGGCTGAACTTCTTGCTGAGCATTTCACTACTCTTGTTGCTGGAAATCATTATAGAATTAGTGCTAAAATATACTCTGGTTCAGGTACGATGACACACTTTTATATTGAACTTGGCGGTAGAACTATAGGACCTTTTGATATAACAACAAGCACGACTGCCAAAGAATATGTTATAGAGGCAACCGAGGATTCTAGTTTAAAAATATATAGTAGGGGAATATCTACTGCTCAATGGTATATAGATGATGTTTCTATTAAGCAAAGTAATGCAGCTTTTATTGGGGATGATACTAATGTATATGATACTGGAATTAAAATATTAGGAGGTGAGGGGGGTAATTCTCTTGGAGATAACTTTAGAATTAATGACGAATCATTTTACATAGATAAGGAAGATGCAAAGTTTCTACAAGAAGGAGAAAGAATTAGATTGTTTTATCCTGATGATGCAGGCGAATATAGCAAAAATGAGGAGATGCATATTGATTATATAAATATAGAATTATTAGATGATGGTAATTATTATGCATTGGTTACTTGCTCAAGAGAAGATGGCTGGTCAGGTTTAGATAGTGAATATTTACCTGATAATCTTAGAGTAACCCATCAAGTTTCCTCAGATGGAAGTGAAACTAGAATTTATAAAAGGAGAACTCATAGTTTTGGAGATTCTAGGACTCCAGAATCGGGTAATGAAAATGAATGGAATCAGAATAAAAGGATTGGAAGTCCTTGGGTTGGAGAAGGAGTTGAGTTAGCTTCAGGTGATAATCATATAACTGATGGAGAATATGCTGATATGAAAGATGTATCTATTTTATATATACAAGGCCCTGATTTTACTGGAGATACTTTAAAGGTTTATCTTGAAGGAGGTACAGATTATACAGATACTGGATTAATTTCAGAAAGAATAAATTCTGGAACAGTTCAATCGTTAACTGATTTAATTATTTATGATATTAATTCAATTTCAGGATTAAGTGCAAATACAAATGGCCCTGAAATGATTAAAGAAACATATCCCCCATCTGGCTCAGCTGATAGTAGGTATATAAATCGAACATTTACTAATTATGATGGTATATATGATTCTGATTGGCAAAGGTATGGTTCCACTAATTATCTTTCTTCGCCAGTACTTGTTAATGACGGAACACATCAATCATTAAAGGTTCATGTACACACAGCAACAGCAACTGCTGCTACTAATATTTTATCGGGGCTTGGTACGTTTTTATACTCGAATCACTTTACAGGAGCAAATCAAGTAATAGATAATAATGGTATAAGTGAAACTAGGCCTTTTAAGGCAGGAAAAACATATATTGTTAAGTTTGAAGCAAAGGCAACTGCGGGGTTTACAGATAATTATAGAATTGTTACTAGTAATGGCTCAGTGAGTGGAAATACTTATTTTAACCTTTCACAAGATAGATACCATGCATGGGCATCTGATGCTTTTTCTTTAACGACTAGTTGGGCATCGTATTCTGTAGAGGTGAGTTTAGCATCTTCTGCTGCAAGTGGAGTTGCAGACCATACCACTGTTTCCCCTACTAGTGGAGTTGATACATCAGAAGATTTGTATGGTGGTTTTGGTAGTCAGATTGTAGAAGAGACTAGATTAAACCTTGCTATTTTAAATTCGTCCAATGCAACAGGAATTTTTTATATAGATAATATATCTGTAAAGGAGAAAGAATTTTCTAGAGAATCTGATGGATATCCTTATAATACTAGAACCATTACTGTTACTGCTGATGCTTCCACGGATACTAGTGCATTTGCTCTTACGCTAGATACGATTCATAGCGATTTTGGAGAGGGGGGTCCATTGCAGCATGGAGTAAGTGAGGAATTTACCTTACTCTTAAATAAATCTGGAGTTGTCCCTATTGGTGCCTGGTGGGATGATATTAATCCTGAAGATGGAGGGACATATTATCAGACATATTTTAATTTATTTACAGGATTAAATAAAACTTGGATTGGTGGAGTAAATGATATACTTGAGTGGTATTATTCAAGTACTCAAGATAATAATCCTATTTTTTGGGACGAAGCAAGTAGATTGAGAATATCAGAAGCAAATTTTGTCTTAAATAATGAAACAAAATGTTTGGATTATTATGATATAACAAATTGGTTTAATGATGCAATTAATATAAACTGGGATACTTATTCTGAAAGTGTTAGACCAAAGGGATTTTCTCTCTCTACTAATAATAAAAAATGGATTTATTCGACAACTACAACAGGTACTAATGGTTCTGGATTATATACTAAGTCTGATATAGCAATTACTGAAGGGTTTGAAAATCCATCTATGAGATTATATATAAGAAAGGATTCAGTCGACCAAGATGGTGTAGATTGGACTGGTACTGCAAAGTTTTATGCTGCAGCTGTATATGATGATGGTGGCGAAGGTCTTATTGGGCATAAGTTTAGCGGTGATATAGAATTTGGAGAAGAAGAGGGAGTTAGTGATAAGGATGTTTTACGTATTTCTTGCATGGCTAGACCTGCAAGTACGGATACTTTAAATCCACTAATGTTTGATGATAAAAGAATAGTTGGTATACGATTATATTATACTCACTCTGAAGAAGGGTTTGAAACTTTTTGGAATTTAGGTTTAATAGATTTTGCTAACGGATTTATAAAAGCGAATACAGTTCTTACTATAGATGATACATCTGGAAATGAGAGCCATGCTATTTGGAATGATAATTCATCTATTCATGCAGAGTCAGTTCGTTTATTTGATTCTCCAAATGATTACATAGAGTGGAAGAGTATGCCAAAATTGGAGACCTTTGAAAGTATTAATGGGTATAGTCCATATAATTCTACTATAAGCGTAAGATATAAAGCTCATTGTATAGCTGGAAGAAGAAGTTTTGTTGGAAATTTAATGATTAATGAAAATGGTATAGATAGATTTTATAATGATAGAATGATTGTAAGTCCTATTAATTTATTAGATACATATCCGTATCCAGATAATGTTTTAGATTTAGATATATCTGATGGAGATGAAATTACTGCTTTATCTAGTGTAGGAGATAAGGTATTGCAATTCAAAAAAAATATGATGTTTGTAATAAACATATCTACTGCAATACCTGCTGAATTTTTTGTTGAAGAAAGGCATAAATATAAAGGAGTTATGACTAGTGCACATGTAACTGAGACAGCTGATGGAGTTTTTTGGATAAATAGTTTAGGAGCTTATTTTTATAATGGTGAAGAAATTTCAAATTTACATTTTAATGAAGAAGACCCCCCACAAAGAAGAATATCTGAAGAGGAATGGGGTTTATTTTTTAGTGAAAAATCTTTAGTTGGATATAATCCTAAATCAATGGAATGCTTTGTTATTAAATCTCATACTGGAGATATACTTGATAGTGGTGATTGTTTTATATATAGTTTTATTTCAAAATCATGGACTAAAGGGAAAAATAGATTCTATAATGGAAGTGGTAATATTTGTACTAATTTATTAAATGTAGGTAGCGATTCCGTTTTATCATATATTTATGATGGATATATTGGCGATTCGCAGACTGAGTCTGGAGAGGCAGAATAAATGGCTTTTTTTACTTGCAAAACATGGGAATCTGATGGATTAAGTACGGAAAAACTTTCTATTATAACTAAATTAACTGATTTAGGAGCTCCTATTTCAAAAAAAAGTTTATTAGGATGTTACCTAAATATAACTATAGATACAGATATTTCGATTAATAATCGTGCAGATTATTATTTTACAATTCGATATAGAACTGGGAGTAGGGGTAGCTGGAAATGGCTGCATACCTTTGCACGTAAAAAACCTATTAATTCAAATAATAATATATATGTAGAAAAAATATTTACTTCTTCTATTAAAAATATATCAAATGTTCAATTGAGAATTGGGGGAGAGTTAAGTTCTGGGATTGGCCTTAATGATTTTGGTTTATTATATAGAGTTTATAGGGATACTTCAATAGAAACTCACGATGAAGACTAGAAATTTAGAAACTGAATTAAGATTAAAGCAAAAATTAATTACTAGGGGAACTGGATTTCCAGGAAATAAAGAAGGAAGAGATGGAGATTTTACTATACGATTTGTCACTGGTAGAGGGATGTTTTTCTTTTATAAATGGGGAAATAAATGGTATTCAACTAGAATGTCTGTATATACTCCTAAAACACATCAAAGAAATGAACCAGTAATACTTCCAAAAGGTAGACCTCCTAAAATTGTAGGTGAAGCTACTTTAGATATAGATGGCAAGGTATTTGTAAGAGATACAACTTCTACAAAACAACAAGTTTTATCTGTAGGAAGTACTGGTATTTGCGACTTAACTACATTTACAGGAAGTTCTGGAATAAAGTTTAAACGAAGCACTACAGCTATTGTAGCTGCTGGAAGTAATGATGATTTTATGCTTGAAAATACTTCAACCTCAGCTAATGCTCATACTAGAATCACCCTTAAAACAAACAAACAATCAGCAGATGCTTCAGATTCTTACATAAATTATGTTTATGAGCATCGAGGGGAATCTCCTACTTGGAAAGGTTGGTGTGTAGGAATGGATGGGAGTCATGCAACTAATAAGTTTGTATGGAATAAATTTCCAGGTACTGCTCCTGCTGTTGTAAGTACAATCCCCTCTGATTCTGCCCAAACAAGGTTATCTCTAGATGGTGGTGGAAATTTAGAAGCTGCTGGTACAGTACAGGGTACTAAATTGAGAGCAAGTTCTACTGCAGCAACTACTAATGATACTGATAAATTCTTATGCATTGGAGATGGTGCAGGTGAAGATACATACGAAGTTAAGTATGTAACAGGAGATACATTACTTGGAGCTATGGCTGCCTTGAAAGATACTACTGATACATTAACAGGAACATTAACTATTGATACAAATGGAACGGAGACAACAACATCTACTGTAAAGGGAGTTCATATAGATTTTGACCAAACAGGAATAGCTGACTCAGGACAGATATTAACCAATATTGGTCTTGACTTGGATATGAATTCTGAAAGTGTTATTCATGTTGGAACTGTTGTTCACACTGGCATTGATATTGATATGGTTGGGAGTACTGATGGAAGTCAAATTCAAACAGGTATTTCCATAAATACAAATGGAGCTGATTATAATACTGGATTGCGGATTAATACCTCAGGAACACATATAAGATTAGATGCACAAGCAGACCCTATAACTGATTATGCTACATTTGTTGTTGCTGATACAGGCGATTTAATAATAGCTACAGTTGGAGATGGAACTACAGATTCAGATTTAACATTAATTCCTGATGGAGATTTATATTTAGACCCTGCTTCTCGTGCAGTAAAAATATTTACAGGAGATAAACTTTTTTTTGATGGAGACTCAGAAACCACATTTATATTTGAACAATCTGATGATGTATTAACTTTTGTTACAGGTGGTGATTATATGCTATCTCTTGATGAGGCTAACGATAAAATAGTCTTTGGTGCTTCTAATTGGGTAGCAGGAACAGTATCAGGGGCAACTGTAACTGAGTTTAGTGCCGCAAATAGTGCTTATGCAGGAATGATACTTGGTTTTACCGTAGATGGTAATGATAGTGCAGACCAAACATATAATTTAACAACATCTTATGCGGTGTTTGATAGTGATTTATCAGTAACATTTAAAACACCTCCAAGTGAAAAAGTAGAAATACAAGCAACTTTTTATTATCAACAAGGAAATAGTGGAAATAATGTATTAGCTACAATATCTAATCACGCAACTTATGCTTCAAATAGCCTGCATCACGATTTGCAACACGAAAGGTCTGTTACAGCAGGTGCTGAAAGAGGGGGGCAGGGGATAGTTACTGTGTCTTGGTATATGATTGGTATAGCTTTAGAACCAATTGGTTCATCTCAAACTATTTACTTTGGTGCTAAATGTAGTAGCACAACAGGAACACCTAACATAAAATGGGGTGGTAGTGCCTCAGGTGAATATCAAAATTTTGTAATGAGAGCAATAGCATTACCTGCTTAATTTATGATGGATTATAAAAATGAAATTATTAATTGGATTAATAGTCAATAGATTATATATTAATATGTCTGAAACTAATAAATAAAGGTTACTATGGCAAATTTTTATGCAAGAGACGATTGGCTTCCTGGGAGAAATTTATCTAAAGAATATGAGTTAGAGAAAGAAGCTAACAAAATTAAGCCTATAGATATTATAAAAATGGGGGCTAGCATGGTTATCCCTGGAATGCAATTGTTAGAAGGAATTAATACTCAAAAGCAAGCTACATTAAATGAACTTGGTTATTTGAATAGTCCTGATATGACAACTTTAGATGGTAAGCAAATATTTAAAAGTAAGGCACATGAAAAGACTTCTAAAAATCCTATTATTAATTTCATTCAAAAGCAAACTAGAAGTCCAGAAGCAAGAACTACTCTTACTGATGCAGGAGAAAAGCATTTTGCAGATATTGCAAAGGAACAGGGTATATCAACAGTTGAAGCATATAAGAGAAGGTTTGGTGATACGCGTGCTATGAATATACCTGGATATGATATTGATGAGCGTATTCAAACTATGCAGAGAGTTAGAAATATGGATAGCCCTGTTTTAAGGTCATGGAAATCAACTATACCTACTGAGGCATCTAAGATGGGAGCTAGAATGCCTTCTAATCTATTAACAAATCCACCTTTAAAGCATGGAATTGGAATGCAAGCACAAAATATGATTCCATTTGGTGGAATGCCTGCTTCTAATGTAGGATTAGCAGCTCAAGCTTTTCCAACTGCTGGACCAAGTTTGTTAAATCCATCATTAATTAATCCAGCTGCTTCAATGGCTGCTCCTGGAGCAGGAATGGCAGCAGGAATGCCTGGATTAGCAGCTGCAGCAGGACCTGCAGGATGGGCTTTAACAGGTTTGAGTATATTACAACAAACTGGAGTTTTAGATGATTTGTTTGGTAATTTATTTGGATAAATAACGGAGAAACAATTGGTTTTTACAGATTGGGTTAGAAAAAATTGTATGGAGAAACCATCTATTCTAACTAAAAAAGATTTTAAAAGATTTGATAAGTTAGTTTGGGATGATAATGGAAAGACTTTAAATCGTTCTATTTATGACCCTAATAATGTTACGTTTTTTTTCAATAAAGGTTTTGTTATATTCAATCTATATTATAGTGATGTAGATTATAATGATGATGATTTAGTATGCAACTTAATATGTTTATATAAAGCTAAGAATTCTAAATTACAAAGAAAGGAAATGCTTGATAATTTTTGGAATTTCTTAAGAGCTAATAAATGTACTAAGGTTATTATGTTGACAAAAATAAATCCTGAATTTTGGATTAAGAATTATGAATTTAAATTAAAGAGACACGAAATGGAGCTTAAATTATGAAAATATATACAGAAGTAATTATGCAGTGGGATGATGATAAGGGAAAATTGGTCGACATTTCCTCTGAATCTTATGAATATAGTGGAGATGTAGCCTTATGTGGTGGTAGTACTAGACAACATAGTTGGGAGGATAGTGATAGAGCAAATCCTTATCACTGGACTATGCATCAAACTGGAGGTAGAGTTCCTAGAGAACTTAAAATGGGAAGTATGTTGCCCTTAAATTTAGTTGGCAAAAATATTCCGGGAATCCACTCTAGTTATAGAAATATTCCCATATCTGGAGGAGGAAATGAAAACGATTACAATGTATATAAGTATGGAAATACTGCTGGAGAACCTAGATGGAAAGAAGGATGGTATGACCCTTATTTTAGGTCAAGGGTTAATGCTCCAATAAGGCAAATTATAGGCGTTCCTCAAGGACGTACTAGCATTCCTTCATTGGAAAATCCTTATGGACAGTCTGCAGGCACTATTATTGACCCATCTAAATCAGAATTTCAACCATGGAATGAAGTAATGTCTGAAGCAAATTTAGACCCACAGCTTTGGGGTGGTGTTCAGGGTGTCGGTCAATATGCATCGGAAGCTGGATATCAAAATCCTCTTGTTGCGAAGGGGCTTGTTCCTGAGTTAAGAGGAGCTGGTCAAGATATGGCAGCTGCTCAGACAATGTATGATGCTGATTTACAAGACTTCGAAGATGAAAGAACATCTGCAAGAATTGACAAAAAAGATAAGCTTAGAGATATAAGGATTAATCGTATGAGCAAATTGTTAGGGAAAGAAGAAATAGAAGAAGCAACTGCAGTTCAAGGAACTGGGGGATTTGCTTACAGTGCTCCTGCAGCTAGAAAAGAGAAAGAAGTGAAGGAGGAGTCAATTAAAACTATGTCCGATTTTAAGCGTGAGGAATATGACGCTAGAGATGAATTTACATCTGAAATGGACCGTATTCAAGAAGCTCAGTATGATAGAGAAAGGGATTTTATAGATGATAAAAGAACATCTATTGATGACCTTGGCAATATAATGTTATCAAATGTAGAAGGCGCTCAAGCACTTTCAAACATGGGTAGTGATATATTTGCATCCCATAAAACTTATGGTGCTGGTATTTCTGGAGGAGGACGTGGAGCTTATTATGGACATGATAGATATGGAGGTGGATATGGAGGTGGCCCTACTTGGGGAGAAACAGACTCTGATGAAGCTTTGTTATTAGCTCGTGTAGCTGAAGAATCTGGAACTTTTGGTGAGGCCTTACAATCGCAAGCAGCAAGCATATCAGACCAATTATTAGCAGACTTAGCTACTGTGGGTACTGAAGAAGGTGGAGTTTAATGCAAAGAGATGATTTAGATGATTTGCTAAATATTGTTCAAACTGGAGCATCTATTTTTAATAATGTGCAGAAAATGAATCTTGCAGAATCTCAACTGATTGCTAATGAAAATCTAGTATTACTTAAAGATAAGCAAGCAAGAATAGCTCAGGAAAATAAAGACAACCTAACCCTTAGAACAAATGCATTAACTAAAACTATGGATAGAAATTATGTTGAGATTACAGCATTAAATAACTTTATAGAGAGATACGATGTTAATGCTATGGATATGAGTAAACTTGATGATGAGTTTAGAACTAAGGATGCTGATGATGTATTTAAAGGTTTAGGTATTGAATACTTAGATGGTTTTAATTTTAGAGCTGATATTGCTGAAACTGGAGAGAAACAATTAGAAAATTATGAAAATCTAGTAGACTATCAGAACGATTCTATAAGAGAATTAACTAAACAAAAGAATGCTATATTGGATTTAAACAAAGATTTAGCTAATGTAAGAGATGATTTAGGAATACAAAGATTTAAAGGATTGGAAGATATAAAAAGTTATATCGGTGACCCAGATAATAGAGAAAAGTTTGGACTCTCTACAGATATTGCATTTGAAGATATAGATTGGGCAGAAGATGTAAATACATTAGCTAGAGTATTTATGAAGAAAAAAGATACTCCTTCAGATGTAGGTTTTTGGGATATTCCTAAACCAGCTACAATGACAGGTAAGGGAGTTAATCCTAAAACTGGTGGCATTATAATGGAAGAACAATCTGAAGACCTTAGAGTTGAATTTGGACAATTAAGAACAGCCTATGCCGCTGCTAAAAAAATAGATGATGATAATAATATGGGCGAGGGTATGAGTTCTGGTGGTTATCATTCTACATATCTAGAAGGTATAAATATTGATGCTATAGATAAAATGTTATCAGGAAAAAATGTTTATTCTAAAGAGAATCAAGGGTCATTAAATTCAGCAAAAGACCAAGTTGGTCAAACTATATTAGCTTTTCTTGAAAAAAGTATTGATGATGAGCATAATAATAAAATTGGTAGAACAAGTGATGAAATTGCCAGGCTTAAGGAAGAATTTGGATTTGATAAGGTTAAGAATAATAAGGGACAAATGGTTTTTGCTAATAAAGATAAAGATGTTGAGACGCTTGTTTTAAAT
>Ga0208011_1000854_pt1 | contig 11302 bp, 8 predicted proteins | sample 7_EtaG_FD_184080 | JGI IMG/M metagenome (GOLD analysis project Ga0208011, IMG submission 184080) | Marine viral communities from the Subarctic Pacific Ocean - 7_ETSP_OMZ_AT15161 metaG (SPAdes) (version 2) | ecosystem: Environmental > Aquatic > Marine > Oceanic | place: Pacific Ocean | collected... | reverse complement strand
CTGTAGTGCTTACGCTTCCGCAGGTGCTACATGTGACTTGTAACTTTTGTTTTATTTCTTTCATCGTGTAGTTTTCTTTCTATCGTAGGCCGCTGAAAGCTACCATAGCCTTCTTCAACAACCTGCACAACGTTAACACAAACAGACTACATTGTCAAGTCTTTTTTCCTAGCGTAGAGTGTTTGTTGTAGTGTAGCGAGTGGTTTTATGTGTGGTTGTGCGTGGGGTTGATGGTTGATATGTAATCGTACCTTGTAATGTCAGGGTTTTACATAGGGTTGTATGTAGGGTTGTATTGAATCTTTTTGTACAGTATGTATATATATATACACATATATATATTTTTATTATATAAAATCACATAATCTAACCATCAACCTCCTCCCACACTCACTAAAGCGTAGAACCTAGACATTACAGGTTGCGATTACATATCATCTGTCGTCGTCCAATTCGTTTAACTATTCTAAACATTCTACGATACGCATCAGTTATAAAACAAAAAAGTTTAAAAAAAGTACTTGACCTTCTAGCATAATATCTGCTAAATTGTCTTTTCCCGTTGAGGGATATATTATGAAAAATAAAACAGACCAAGAGCTTGTTGACACAATTGTGGAATTATCCACTGCTGTTAGCATGTACACGCCAAACGAGCGCAATGGTGAAACCGGCGCATCGTTCTATCGGTATAGCGTAGATTCCATTCCCTACGTTATAGAGTTATGTAATCGCCGCGCTCCTTCGTTTATAGCGAAAGAGCTACAGACACGTTTTAACGCTGCTTGTCGTACTGCTCAGACTAGGCAGATCAAAGGCGAGTCGGGTAGGAGTGATACACTGTCTGACGACGAAAAGCTAGAACGTTTTAAAGCCAGTATATCCCGCTTGGGTACTGCTAAGATTAAGGGCATTAAAACAAAACGTGAAAAAGCTATCGTGCGCGCTGTACAAGTTGCACCAACGCGCATCACTGAGTTGTCAGAATTGTTTGCTGATCTAGCAGACGACGATGGCCCTATTCAAGACGAGAAGTATCTAAAGACTACACTAGTAAACCATAAGCTAATGACAGATGCCGACGATCTGTCGGCCTGGCTAAAAGGTTGAGTTTAGAACCGACTAGCATCCCTACGTCTAGCAAGCGTAGGGATTTTTTTATGCTAGCAACTAAAAATTTTTTCTGGTTTGTTTGCTTACGCAAAAGGATTAGTTTGATCGGGTAGTCACCCTCCAGAACTCGACACAATGTTGAACTATAACCCTCTCTGAAATTATGACCTCTAAAAATTTTCCTTAGAAGATAAAAAACGTATCTTTTAGAAGATGCACTATATGGCACGAATCTTGCTATATGATAGTCGTTATGTTCGATTATAGCAACATCCGCTTTTCAAAAGAAACATTACAGATTTGTGACAACACGCCGCTGATGAAAGTCTGGCGGCAGCGACAGAAAGCTAAATAATGGCAGTACCAGAGTTTACATACGATGCCTTCAAAGAGGCATTAACGAGACTTCCTGACTATGGTGGTTATGATGCGCTAGCGCAAGGACTTGGTGAACAATTTCCAGACGCTACGTTTATACCGTCTGGAAATTATCATGGCCAACGTGGGCGCACTCAAGGATTTCAGACAAAAAACTTTATTAACAATCTTGGATTGCCTTCGACGGGTAGTAATCAAACGTTTCCATTAAGGCTGTCAGAGGATGTTGATTATATACAGGCAAATGAGGATGTGAATCAACTTAAAGCGGCTGGCTACAGAGCGATGTGGCCAACACTTAGTGGCTTAGTAAATCCACAGTATGATCCGGCAGCGGCTGCTGGAACAGCGATTTATAACGCTTCGTTAAGCAAACAACAAGCTGATTCTGCCGCTAACAACGCTAGCTTCAGGGAGATGCTAGCCCAACAGCAACGACAAGATAAAGTAAATGCGTTTAATGCAGCACAAGTTAGCATCACTAATGATCCACGCTTGAACACTGCTGCAACACACGTACCGACAGCAGAGAATGTAAATGCAGGTATTGAACTTGCTGCCGAACGTTTTGATTTAAGTCCAACAAGCAGTGCTAGTCTTTTTGCTGGAAAGTCTGATGATGTTGGAGGTAAAGAGCATAAAGGAGCCATAGATGAACATCTTGCTTGGGAACAAGGTAGATCAGCCGATAAGCTGCGCGATATTCATGATACAGAAGAGGAGCTTCAAAAAACACAACCTGTTAGCCCACCAGTTACTAGTAACGTACTTGCTTACGAACCCGGTCAAGCAGTTACTTTCAAAGCCAACAAGACACTCCTAGATGGTAGTATTAGTGATGGTAGTGCAGAACGCTACGATATTCCACAAGATAACGGTTCTGTCTCTGGGCCAACTATTAGCACAGTAGATTCTCCTATATCAGCTTTAAGCACTAGCGGTTTTGTCACAAATGCTGATACTGAGTTCCCCACTCACGCTCCGACAGATTCTGTTGCAACAGAAGGCACTATAGCTAAAACAATAAACATTCCAGCAACAGATCCAGAAAATGTTTACGCAGTGGACGATACATACGTACAACCAACAACAGATCCAGAAACGCTTAATAGACCTATTGAAGACTATCACAGGAAAACTATAGATAACATAAATCCATACGATAATTTAACTGCTGATCCAGAGGGTGCAGAAGTGATTCTTGAAATGATTGAAGAGCAGCAAAAAGAAGACGATATTGGCTCAAGGCAAGTCGATTTGCCTGACGACTCTGGTATAACAGATACAGTGGACTACGCAAACACTATGCCAGTTGACGACTCTGCTGCTGCTGATGCTGCTGCTGCTGATTTCATAAAACGGCGCAAGCAGGAAGGGGAAGTATTACCACTGCCAACAACTGATGGTGTTGGCATTGCTGATGAGCCAAAAGCAAATACTAATATTACAGCAACTGTTACAAACACACCTTTGACTAGCGTCGACCCACTTATCGCAGAAGGTACAACGGCAGAGCCAATAGATTTAAATACGGCAGAGCCAAAAAAAGAAAAAATACCACCGGCCACAACTACTGGCCCAGAAGATAGTCGAGTACGTCCTACGAAAAAATCTACAGCAGGAGAAACTGTAGATATAGATGACAAAGAAGAATTCAAGGGAGAGTCTGTCACAGCAGACTCTGATGAGGGATGGGATGATAGCTTAGTACCAGTAGACCCTCCCGTTGGTCAAGGCGTAGGCTGGGCAGACAGTGGCAAGTGGGGCTATGCTAGAACACGCAATCTCTTAACTGGCGGTGGTCAAGATCCAGTAGTTACACAAGGGCCGCTTGTTCCTTGGCAATCAATGGGTGAAGATGCTTCTTCTACACGTTACCTATCTAACGTAGGAGATCGTGATTACTTCCCATCGCGGCTAGCTCCCGGCGAACGTCTGGGAGAAACGGCACCAGCGGGTGAAATTGCCTATGTTCCAGAGGGCCAGCGCGAGGGTTGGAATCAGCCTATTATAATAAATCAGTCCCCCGGTGTTGGAGACGGTGCAGGTGAGCCGGGATCGCCAATGAATAAGTATTTAGAAGACTTATCTGATGATAATAGCTTCAAAGACATTCCCGGCGGCTTGACTGATATACCTATGATTAGCCTTAAAGCACAGGCAGGAATCAATGAACTACGTGCTAATGCTGATGTAAATACTCTTAGGGAAGCTAAAAGTGTAGAAGGGCTTGCTAATATATTGTCAGGTGGTAAAGCTATCGCAGGTAAGGTTGGAGAGGCTTTCACAAATCTGTTGGGTATTTCAGATTCAGATGTTAAAAGCGATGGTTTTTGGACTAAAATGACAACACCTATAGAAGCCATATCAACTAAAGAGTTCGGTATAACACCGCTTGATATAGCTTTAGTTGTTGCTGGTGGTGTGCCAGCTTTAGGAAGAGTTCTAATGGGCAAACTTGCCAGTGCAATTTTTAAACCCATTACTGGAAGCCTTTCTGGAATGTTTGACACCTTTCTTGGCGGCAACAAGGTAGAGTTTAGTGCGGATACATCGACAGAGGCTAGTCAAAAAGCCGTATCTGATATACAATCTGTATTAAAAAGTCTTGGACAAAACTCTTACGCAATAAGTAAAGGTACTTTATATGGCCCATCTGGAAACGTGCTTGGCAGTAATATGCAATCAGTAACGTTTGATTCGGCTGGTAACTCAACCTTCGCTGGAGATATAAGGATTGGCCCTAATGACACAGTGCTTTGGAGTGATCCCGGCAAGGGTGGCACTGGTAAAATTTGGATAAACGGAGAAGATACTGGTAAAGTTGCCATTAAAGATAATAATGGAGAGATAAAGGTAGGTGACTCTGAAACTTCTGGTGCAAGCGTTCCTACGAAAAAAGAAGGGCCAACTACTAGTGTTCCAGTAGTAGGTGTTTCTACAATATCAACAGTCATTAGTGGCCCCGGTAGTCGCAGAGACAGGGATGACGAGGAGGAAGATGAGGAAGAAAAAAAGAAAGACAAAGGATGAGCGAATTAGCCAACGAACAAATGTTTCAACTGAAACGTATGGGATTTACTAACGAAGAAATCTCAGCCGACTTACGTTACGATAAAGACATCGTTGATATAGTTGTTCCAGAAGATAAAAACAAAATACCTCCTATCACAGACAGGATTGATGCGCTTGGCGAAGCTGGTGCAAAGGTTTTGCAAGAGTTGTTAGCCTATGGAGAACATGAGAAAACGCGCTCAGACATAGGAAAGTTTTGTGTTGGTTTGAGTTACGACAAAGAAAAAACAAAAGCAACTTTAGATTTCTCACAATTTACTGAACGTCTTCAACGTGCGCGGGATATAATGTCTACAAGTGGTTAATTACGAAAACAATATTGTAGACTTTGCTGATCCATACGAGATGCTTCTTGTGTGTGATGATAAGTTGTTAGATCGTCAAATTAAACTACATCCGTGGCAGATTGAAATACTACAAGAATTTGCTAAGCCGTCTACGTCGGATGATCCATACAAAGCTGTTGTACGTGCTGCCAACGGTTCTGGCAAAGACAACTTCATCATTGCACCATGCGCCGTGTGGCTCTCTTTGCGCTATGAAAACTCACTTGTTGTTGTAACATCTGCTTCTGGTAATCAGCTAGATCGTCAAACAGACAAGTACATTAAACAATTAACAACAGCACAAAACAAACTCTTTGGCGCACAGGTATGGAAGCAAAACTATAGACGCTATGAGAATCTAGTCAACGGCTCTACGATAGAGATGTTTGTAACGGATGAGGCTGGACGTGCTGAGGGTTGGCATCCACCTGTGCCGGGGGGTCACATGGCTATATTAGTGAGTGAGGCTAAGTCTATTTCAGATGAAATCTTCACTGCACTTGCTCGCTGCACAGGTTTTACAAAGCGCGTAGATGTTAGCAGCCCCGGCTTACCTCAAGGGCATTTTTACAACTCATGTGTTGGTGGTATATGGAAGCAATATCATATAACAGCTTTTGACTGTCCACACCTTAGCGAAGATTACATAAACGATATACGCGCTACGTATGGTGAAAACTCTACGCTATACCGCTCTATGGTACTTGCAGAGTTTGGCGGCTTGGAGGAACAAGTTGTTATAAACTTCTCTGCCATTACAGAACTAGATAGCCTAGACATAGAACACATAAGTGATAGTTATAACGTAGCGGGGCTTGATCTTTCGGCTGGTGGTGATGAACAGGTTGTGGTCATCCGCAACGGTAACAAAGTTATTGGCGTTGAAGCGTATAAGTTCCATGATACAACTGTACTGTTAGAAAAACTGGCAGAGACATTCTACAAATACGATCTTGATAATCCTAATAGTGTAATTTATGGTGATGCTGGTGGTCTTGGTAAACCAATACTAGACCAGCTTCGTCGTGACGGTTGGAACGTAAACTACGTATTAAACCAAGCTAAGCCGTATAATACGTTAGCCTATTTAAACCGTGGTGCGGAGTTGTGGTTCTCTATCGGGCGACATGTAGAAAACGCAGAGATTATACTGCCGAAAGATGTGTCATTACGTAAACAGCTTGCCTCACGTTACTACACAGTAACACCACAAAATAAACTACAGCTTGAAAGTAAGCGACAAGCTAAAGCGAAGGGTCATGCTTCTCCTGACCGCGCAGATGCTCTTGTGCTTGCTTTTGCTGACTATCGAGGTATCTTGCCTAATAGAGTTGTTTCGCGTGAGCCTATAATACAGTATGAGTTGAATGATATAACTGAACCTGAGTCAACAACGCATGACTTATTGGAGAATAGACTTAGAAGAAACCGCAGTGGTCATACACAATTTAAGTCAATAGGTTGGAGTGAAGATCTTATTTTAGAGGTAGAAGCATTAAACGAAAGACTAGCAGCAAATGGATAAAGACTTGACAAAGTACGAAGAGGCAGCAACTAACATACAACATCTTATCGATGTTATAGAGTCGCTTGAAACAACTGCGGATATGAACCGTGAATCACGTAAGTTAGATATTAATGTTGAGGCCGAGCGTATTGACGGACATCTTGACGAGGATGAATTTCTCGTTCCCGCCCATATCATTGATACAAACATTCGGCGCGAGCAATCTAAGTATGTAGCGTATGTAACAGGCAGTAGGCGTAGTGCGATTTTTACATCTATCGGACAACCAACGACTGCAACAGGTGAACTTGAGCGAGACTTTACAGATAAGACACGTTATGGTGGTTGGCAAGTACCTTTGTTTAAAGTCATTGACGGTATGCAGCTACATGGTTATAGCATAGCAGAAGTACAGTTTGATGAGGATATGCCGGGACATTTCTCTGTTGAGGCAGTCAACTACGAAGATTTAGGTTTTCCAGAAGATACACGTGATATACAAGCGTGTGAGATGCTTGTTCATAGACACCATTTCACGGCGTTACAGTTGCATGATATGGTAGACAATGATAACTTTAATGAGGATATTGTTGATATACTGCTTGATGACAAACCAGATGAAGGTAATCATGTAGATATAGAATCTCTTTATGCGATAGAGAAAGTCTTGTTTAAGAAGGATGGTAAAGTATTTGTTGGCTGGGCTTGCTGCGCGAAGTGTGATGACTGGCTACGTGATCCTAAGCCGCTTTACCTTGGCAGACGTTCTGGCGAGCTTTTACAAGACGAGGTAGATTATCCATACGTTGTGTTTCCTTACATGATTCAAGAAGACAGCGCAGTGCGTAATGCTGTAGGTCGCGCCTTCTTAGATCGTACGATACAGGAAACTGTTACATCGCTTATGTCTTCGTTTGTAACTGCCCACCGCAGGGCTGCAAACTTTTACTTTGCAAAAGAGAACGAAGACCCTAATAACACAAACATACAAACGTCTGTTAAGTTTCAGCCGGGAGCGTTAATCGATGCGAACATTAAACAGTTCCAGCTAACACCTCCAGATACGTCCATGATAGCTGCTATTCAAACTATCATGGGACAAAACTCACAAGAGCAGTCGCAAGTAAACTATGCGGCAATGAATCGTAAGGATAGTCGCAAAACTGCTACAGAAATTCAAGCTGCGTCTAGCGAAGCGCAGATGCTGTCATCAACGCAAGTATCACTCTTTAGCATAGCACTTAAAGATGTCTATGAGTGGTGCTGGAAAATCTATCGTTCGCGTGTTATTGCTGGTGTTATTAGGCCAGCAGCTAGCTTAGATTTGTTTGTCAATCATGAGTTTACTATCAAACCTGCAGGTGATGTAGATGTTATCGAGCGTCAAGAAAAGGCGCAGAAGATGATGCAAGCGTGGGGAGTCATAGCGCAAACAGCTCTTGCACCTGTCTTTTTGCAGAACATGATGCGTTTAATGTTTCCAGACGAAGGCGAAACATATGCAGCAATGTTGCAAACAGGTAATGAAAAGGATCAACTGTTACAACAGCTTATGCAAGTAGTAAACTCGCTCGTTGTAGATCAGCAGACTGGACAACTTACACAAGAGGCACAACCTTTTGAACAGCAGATAAAACTATTACAAGCTAAAGTAGGCGATATACTAGGAATACCACAACAAGGCAATGAACCACAGCGAAGCAATCCTGCAACAGCAGTTTGACGTTTGGAGAGAATCACAACAAACAAAAATATTTTTAGAGTTTTTAGAAGAACGTAGAGAAAAACTAATAACAGAAATAAAATTTTCCGCGCAGCGTAACGAGCAGTCAGAACAAACTACTCGGCGCGTTATGCGGTTAGTTGAACTAGATGACATCATAGCACAAATACATGACACCAACAACGTTACAGAATACGGAAGTAGAGGATTCGTTAACACAACAAATAGTTGATGAAGAGTCGAACACAGACGCACCAAACGATCTTTTCAGCGGACAGCTTACAGAAGATGACGCAGGAGGAGAAGATGACGTACATGAAGATGTACAAGCGGAGACTGAACTATTACCAGAGGCATCTGGTGATGCTATCGCTGAACACGCTGCAGATTCCGGAGATAGCGATGGAAGTGGGGATGGAGACAGATCAATTGAAGATTCTGACGGAGAAGGAACTGAAGAAGTTGCGGAAGAAGATTCAGAAGCTACAGACCTTGGTGAAAGTCTTTCAAAACTAAAGTCTCCAAAAGGTCGTGACTACAGTAAGTTTAGTCAAGAAGATGCTAAGTACCTTAAACAAATGTCTAATGAAGCGTTTGAGCATTTTAGCAAACGTGCGGAAGAGAACTCTACGCTACAAAAACAGTTAGACGAGACAAAAGCCGTTGATGTAGATCATCCAGACGCATATGTTCTTAGCGACGAGTACAGAGATGCTTATACTAATCTTACGAAAGCGCAGCAAGAGCAACAGCATTGGAGATCGCAGCTCATTAAAATTCGCAACGGCGAGGCTTGGCAGAATATAGAAGGTTATGATGATGGTGGTCGGATGGTCATAGCTAAGCAAGGCTACAAGCCAACACAACAAGCTGAGATTGATGTTGAGATGGCGATGAATGAAGCCGCAGGTCTTAATCGCAAGTTCTCGTCGGACATGAATGGTGTTAGTGGTTCTTATAAAAAGAGCTATAACGAAGCTGTTACATTGCTTGAGCGTGAGCAAGACTCAAACTTTGCTTGGCGTACTGATGATAACGTTGCTAATGAATCTATCGTTTTACCAAATGCTGGTAAGACTACTATTAAAACACTTAAAGATTCTTTTGCTGCAGCATTGCCTAAAACGTTTCGTAAGCATCCAATGTCAGAACTCGCTGCAAATCTATTCGTTACACTTCAATTACAAGCTGCGCAAACATCTTCTGAAAAAGTTGCAGCAAAAGAAGCAAAGCGTAAAGAACCTAAGACACGTAGGAAATCTTCTGGAGCTAGTGCAGGATCAGAAGATACGTTAGAAATTCCAGACTGGATGGGTATTTAGAAGATGCTCAACTTGGCACGATTCTTGCTTTATGGTAGGTGTGCTTCAATTAGGGTAAGGGCATACCCCGATGCTAGGTTTTAGTGTTGTATTATAGGCTTCTTTTGGGCGAAGGGCATCGCAGCGTAATGAGGAACGCGCCGAGATGTTCTTCGCCTTTTTAACTATAAAAATACTAAAATATTATGGCTAGTTCAGTAACCGCAGCATCACTTATTAATCAAACTGCTGCCGACGCTGCCAATCCAACTGGGGGTGCTTTTAAGCAACTCAGTTTTTATCTGGCAAAAAACGAGGTTGCCCTTTACCCTAAATGGAATGTTTATGACACTCTGTTTGGTTCTATTAAGTGGCAACCTAATATGGGGAGTACCCTAACTGGGACAACTCCAACGCCCTCTCCTGTACTTCGTACGACCTTCATGCCTGAGATTCTTTCGTCTTACCCAAAGAAGGATCATTTCACAGTTGGTGAGCGTACGGAAGAAGCAATGCTTGGAATGCACAGGTTTGAATCGAATCGTTTTCGGTTCCTCTCAAACTTTGAGTCGTTCTGGCGGGATCATCTAAGCTACGCGCAAGCTGACATTGTTCGTCAGATTCAATGTGCGAACAATACGTTCATTCGTACGCTTATGTACTATCAGACTCCAGATGCTTTTGCGTGTGGATCGTCTAGAGGTTTAACATCTCAACTTGACATGGTTGGGTCTTATGTTGCTAAACGTTCGTTTAGTCAAACTGATATTCGTTTGGTTGAGAATGGTGACGATAATGTAGACACTAAGTTAACTGATGAAAGTAACGCTGAACATACGATCACGCGTTCTGGTGGTCAATCATATCGTCAAGACTTGACTGCTGCTGGAACTTTGGATGTTGATAAACTTACTTTGAAGGAAATCTTCAAAGCTATGCTTGTGTTGCAGGAAGATATTCAAGCTCCTACGTTTGACCGTATCTATAATGCACCTAAGCAGTCGGAGATGGTTAAGGGCAAGTATGTCCTTGTCTGTTCTACGGAAGCATGGGCCTCGTTGTTGTGGGATTCGAACTTGCGTACTGCTCACGGAGCATCTGGAGCTAACTCAGGTACTCAGCTTGCTCCTGCTAACATGAATCTTCTGCAAGATGGTTTTGCAGGTGATCTGTTTGGTAAGGTCACAGCTAAGTTCGATCCGTATCCGTTAAGGTTTGACGGTACTGGTGCTTTTGTAGCTCCACAAGATGTGGTTAATGATAAAGTTGTACCAAATTCAAACTATGTTGCAATCGATGAGAGTGATACTGCTGTTGCTTCTTATGAGATAGCGTTCCTTGTCGGTGCTGATGCGTTCAAGACGATCAACGTTGGCCCTCCGCCAAAAGAGTTCGCTGGTAAGAACATGAACGCTAAGAAGTTCTACTCTATGAAGTGGAATGGTGAAGTTACGCTAACAGATCAGTTCTTGATTCCGACTGGAAGTGGTTCTGCTCCGTTGAGTGATGCTGCTGGTACTGAACTTAATACTTACGGTGACTACCTGAAGTTTATCTCTCAGGCTGTTATCGGTGGTATTCCTGGAGATGCTCGGTATTGCTTGCCGATCATATTCTTACGTTCACGTACGTCGTAAACAACACACATAGGGTAGGTGGTTTACTCTTGGGCCACCTACCCTATAATTACTTTCTTTTAAAATATTATGGCTACAGTTAAATTGTCTTTAGGTCTTACTGAAAACGGTACAGTTAACACACCTTCTATACTTACTGTATATACATCTGGTAACGCTGGCGTTGCTGCCAATCCACTACTAAGTTCTCGTTACAGGTATAGTTCGGCATACGTACAAAATGTGGGTAGCGAAGATATGTA
>Ga0208011_1000853_pt1 | contig 11308 bp, 4 predicted proteins | sample 7_EtaG_FD_184080 | JGI IMG/M metagenome (GOLD analysis project Ga0208011, IMG submission 184080) | Marine viral communities from the Subarctic Pacific Ocean - 7_ETSP_OMZ_AT15161 metaG (SPAdes) (version 2) | ecosystem: Environmental > Aquatic > Marine > Oceanic | place: Pacific Ocean | collected... | reverse complement strand
TCGGTAACTTCAGTGGCTGACAACTCTTTGCCGAAGGCGGCAACTTCATCAATATTACCTTCGGCCTGGCTATCATAGGTGAAATTTGAATATTTCCGCCCAATAGTAACATCGGAGTTGATATTGTGCATCGCAGAATAGGAACCGCCAGTGGTTTTTGTCGTTGTCTTAGACTCTCCATTAACATAAATAGTTATTCCAGTGGCGGCGGAAGAACCATCATAAGTTGCACAAATGTGGTTCCATTCGCCAGGTGTCAAACTAACGGCATTTTCTATTGCAGTCAACAGGTTGCTCGCATTGGTGTCTTCATCGCGGATAGACATTCGAACTTTATGTGCTGTGGATATATCTAAAGCATAGCCCGCGTTGGTTGCGGAATAGGCGCCGTGGCCTATAACCCCAAAGTTCGTGCTGAGAGACGTGGCTGGCTTAACCCACGCACATAAAGAAAACTTGGGTTCATTGGCGGGATCCCCGTCGGCGCCGAAGAGCAAATCAGAGGTCATAATTGGGGCTTGGTGAGGCCAATAGTGAGTGGGCAGTCATTCCATTAAAGGCGATACTTTTCGAATTGAAAGGATCGGGGGGTGTATGGCCATATTCCCAATCATATAAAAGTTCGTTAACACCTAAAATATGGCCTTCGAACGAATTGGGCGTTTTATCTTCTATCGTTGGGTACTGCCATTTATATTTGTTTCTTTCTAAAATGTGGCTTTCTACCAGAGTGCGGATATTACTTCCGTATTGGTCGCTAATGTCCGCGGACGCAGGCACCAAATGGCCGAGAAGGATGTCTAATGTTTGGTCGACCCATTTGTAATAGTCGATGTATTTATCCAAATCGGGTGTGTTGCTGACCCTTTCGAAGAAAATTTCCCGAAGCTTTTCCAAGTGCTTATATTTGCCACGATATTTATTTACTGGCTCTCCAATTAGATTATTAAAATCTTTGATTGAAGAAAACATTCTTATCATTTCTTCAGAAATGGTCTGGTACATGCTTTTCTCAATTTGCATATAATAGTTCGTGGGTCTAAGTAGATCAGCCTTATTGAAGGAAATATCATCATCCGTTAAAATATTGACCATATCAGAACTATTGACAAACTCTGGTAATTGTTTTTTTGCTGAATAAACATATTTTCTATTAATTGAGCTAGAAAAGTTAGTTGGGAAGCCGTACCCTTTTGGCAAATATTGTTTGCCTATGATGTCTCCGAGCCAGTTGTACCTGTTTCGTAAACTAACGGATCCTGAAGAAAAATCTTCGCCCATAAATTCGCCGCTGGCGTCTGAACTGTTTAGAGTGTCAAACGTCCAATTCAAGGCCAACGTGTGTATCTCAGGAACGCGTGTTCCTGTCATGGATGTCTGATACAAATACGCGCTTTTATACGGGCTTGGTACACCATAATTCTTTACATCTTGCGCATGCTGTTGTATTGTCCCCGTGGCTAGATGTGATAACCATACGCGTGTTGATGAAATGTTTGCATCAGACTTTTCTCGCAACGAGCCAGTAAAGTTTGTGCGGTGTGCGCCAACATAAACACTCTTTGGGCTTACTAAAAACACGCTACCATTAGTATAAACAATTGAAGATGTTAAGAAGAATTCATTCTTGACTGTATCTAAAACCTTTTCCACACCATAAAACTCTACTATATAGCCACTCTTTTGTCCAACAAGGGCATTAACGTTAGTCAAGTACGGCAAATCTGCTTCCGGATATACTTTGGGCCTTACTGAGACCGCGAAAGTCCAGCGGGTATCATCAAATACATTATCAAAGTAGCTGCTCGTTAGCGTTGGTATTATTTGTGTTGGGCCCGCGCCGGCCTCGATGCCAGTTAGTTTAAAAAAGCACCTCTTTGAGTGGTCTTCGTCCCTAATCGCGTATACTTGAAAATTAGCATAATCATTTCCAGCCCATGTTAGTTCATTTTCAGTGGTGCCATTAACTTGGTGTACACCAAAGAGAGAGGCGGTCTTAAAGGGTACATAGGTTCTAAAAGAGTTGCTAGATGAAACAGGTGTTCTTACTACGGTGTTAACATCTGCTAGCGAATGTCGACGTGGGAAAGCTGCCTCTGTCTCCATCGTAAACGCTGTATAATGGCTTAGCCAGCCGCTGTCAGGGTTGGTGCCTGAGATGAATGAAGTAGAGTTCGCATTATCGTTTGAAGAAGTTGGAAAAACCGTTGCCGCTTGCGTACCAGTTAACGTGAAATTAGCATATTTTTTAAATTCGGCGACGGACGAATAGTTGTCTTTGAATTGATGTGTTACGCGATTGCCATACAGGTTTATTTTGTAAATTTCGTCGTCCAATCCGAAACAACGAATAAGGTTTCTAAAAGACTTTTCGGTGCCTTTCGTCTTATAGATATAAACAATGTTATTATAAATGTTTTGATAAATGCGATTTTTCACATCATATAGTTTTTGTTTGAATAGTGCCTTGTCGTCCCTATTTCGAAATTGTCCCAACGCTGTCGCATCGGAGAATAACTCTGGGAAATATGAAAAGCCGACGGACTCCAACAGTCTGTCTGAAAATGGGTAGGCCTTTTGGCTTGAGCTTAAATAATTCTTGTGCTTTAGTTTTGGAATGGCTTCAATCTGGGCCGCTAAAGAATCAAAATAACTACCTATAATTTGTGTAAGATTTTTTAATGTGGAGCTTTCGTTGTTTTCTTCTTCCTCTAAAATCCATGTCGGCAATGTAAAGTAAATTGATGAATTATTAGAATAGTCATAAGTTAGCCCTTCGTTTTTCTTAGTATTTTTGTACGCTATGACATCGGGATGGAAATTGTAAAGAATCGGGTCTTTGAACTCTTTCGTTACTTTTCCAGATTGGACCATAGCAGACCCAACGTTGCGCGCAGACGTATTATATCCCACAAAAGTTCCATTACTAATCCTTCCAGAATAATCTAAAACAACCTTATCAACAGAAGAGGTTTGGGTAATTCCCTCGTTAAATTTATAATATACGCCCAACGGTGTGTTTGCTTCGTCCGTATTTGTGCCGCCGCCCACTGGTTCGATATATTGTCTTCCTATTTGCTGGGAAGTTCGTTTCGTTTTCCAGAATCTAAATTCATCCATTGACGCCGATAATTTACCCCAACCTAACGTTGGTGTTTGTGTCCCAGATGGCGCTGCGCTTAGTGCTCCTATAGTTGCATTAATATTGCCGCTTACATAATTTATTGAAGACCCCGTGATCAACGTCTGATTGCATGCAGAGTCGACGAACAACTTTATTTCTACAGAACTCCCCGTGTTTTTAAAAGTGAGGGCATAATGATGCCAAAGGCTATCAGCAATGGAAGATGTGTCGATCCCACTTCCAATCGTTTCATAAGAGAGCCCGCTGGTCCCTGACATATATGTGACACGGAATGGACTGCCGCTGGCGGCGGCCGATAGCTCCACCGTTAGGCGCCCATAGTCGACGCTTGAAGATGCGGCGTTGGATGTATATAGGTCGAATATTACTTCTCGATTTGTTAAAGAAGATCCTAAAAACGCATCTTTTTTTAACCAAAATTCTACAGTGTTTCCATCTGTGCCACCAATTTTTAAATTACTTTCTCTATTTTTTTCTATATCCCAAACGTTTGCGTAACCGCTTTTATAATCCCCGTTTGTGTCTCGAATGCCTGCACCAGTCGACCTTTGAGAAGTGTGCGGGCCACCCTTAAGAGAAATATATTCGTAAGAGGCCGTTGCTGTTGCTCCGTAGCCATCTGATGTGTGCACTTGAGTGCCCCAGCCGCTGGAGCATAATATAATGTGCCCATTTGTCCGAGGGTATTCGTTCTCGAAGACGTGAAGGTCTAAATAAGATGAACTTAATTCCCACTGGATGCGCTCTTTTAATGAGCCATCGTATGGATAGGTTTTATAAATCCTATCAATTGCATCGATATAGTATTTTTCGGCGGATCCGAAGCGTGCAAAGTTCTTTGGACTAGAAAAGTCTACAGGCGGAATGAATTTTTGCTTTCTATTAAAGTACTCCGCCATGTATTCGACGGATTCTACTTCCGAACCTAGCTGGCTTCTTTCGGTGTTTGTTAGACTAACGTCTTTTTGACCGAATAACTTTTTATAATCTGTGCTCATATATTATTCTACTCTAAAAGTAAACTTTTCAGGCTGTTCAGCGTATTGCCCATTAAGATAATAAACAAATTTAACTGCATATGTGTAATCTTCTTCTAAAAGGGACATATCTAGATCAAAATAACTACCACTATTATCATACGACAAGCGCGTGTTGTTGTCGCTGCCGGTGCCATATGCGATAATATCTAAGCCATCATTGGTACGATATATTTTATAATAAGCGTCCTCTACTAATTCAATGGGAGCTTCATTTGAAGCTATGCTATAAATATTCGGGCTCCAATCCTTCTTTCTGCTGTATAGGCGCAAACGGGCAGATTTATTCTTATTCGAATAAGAGGGTTTTAAGTTTGTAATCTTAGAGACATATTGTTGACTCGGGTTGAAAGACTGTGCCGACCAGCTGGAACTCACGCTAGCTGGATTAATTGTCCCGGTAAAATATTCGGTGGTGCCGCTGTGCCAAACATCGAATAACCGCGTTAAAGAGGTTGATCCCGTAAACGCAAACGATGCCGAATATATGCCTGCTGACACATACCCGCCAGATACATTATAAAGATCAGCCGCAACAACATCGGCGCCGGCGCTTAGTTGCAGCTTTGATGCAGATGGCGCCGTGTTAGCAGCAGAACCAGAATAAATGCTAACATAAATACTGCCCGTCCCAATGGCAGGAATATTTTTTAATTGTCCCCTTACGTAGTTATAGAGATAAATTGTATTTAAATTATCTGCTGCAGGGGCTAGTGAACTACTATAATAGAAGCTTCCCCTGTTGTCTTTTTTGGAAGAATCCCAGCGCGCTTCAATGTGAGGGCGCCTAAAGAAAAATTGAGACCCTCTGGCGAAAAACTTTTTAGTATAATACGAATCAGTGCCGGTTTCCAAAGAGGAAGACAATTTAATGATTGCCCCGTAGTTCGATTTTGACCCTAAGACATTCCCAGAACTGTTAATCCACTGTTCCACCAACGGAGTAATATCTAATTCCACGTCTTCAAAGCCAGTATCAAAAGAGGCAGTAAAAGAAGAAGAGGAGTCTGTATAATAATCGCCGCCTTCGGACGCCCACTTTTCTGGCGTTGTACCATTCATGCTAGCCGTTAGCCAATTTGCCGCGCCCTTGTCCGAATACTCTTCCATATCTAGGCCTAGACCTTCGTCCCAAGACCGCGTCAGTGCCGATATAACTAGTTTAAAGTCTTTAGGTACGGTTTGTGAATGTTTAGCGTTAAACATTCTTAAATAAAAGGAAACGCTTCCAGACGCAGGAATGTTATTTTGTGTTCTATCGTATGAAATGTAGCCGGCGCTTGTGCCTGTAACAGGAAACTTAATTAAGATTCTTTCCAGCTCAGAAGAAGATGTGTTGGCCTGCGCATAAATTGAAAACACTTCAAGAATGTCTGATTGGCCCATGTTTCCGCTTTCGCCGCGCGTCGATAAATTCGCTTTATAAGCGTTTGTTATCGTTGTATCTGCGTCTGCTGTATATCTTTTAATAGCCATTATAATATTGTTCCTACTATATCAGAGTTTGGATATTTAATTTCAAAAACGGTATCTATTGGTGCGTTTACATACCTTCCGTCTGCCGACATCGCCTCTTCAATATCTATTGGCGAACTAGAGTACGTTGCGCCATTCTTTACAGTGATGTTAACATCTACAACATCCATCAGATCGGGAACAGACTTTAACGTTTGGTAAACATCTGTTATTAACAGGGGCTCGCCAATATAAAACGTTCTGTCAAAGACAGATTTTAAAACAGTTACACAGTCATTTAAAACATCATATTTATTTACACCGGGAAATGCGATCGCTTGAAATTCAATACCAATATTGGCGATTTTGGCGTCTAGGACATCTATTGTATCATTAATCATTCGATATTGATTAATCCAGGTTTTTAGATTGCTTTTAAGGGTGCTGGTACTGGCTACGAGCTTGCCGTCGATGTTTTCAGATACTACATAAAAATTCATATTTCTTTGGTTGTATGAATCAGAGTCTAACTCTATGGCTACTCTTTTAAACTTTCCATACTTTGCCGGCATATTATAAGCCATGCTAATATAATCTTGTTTTGTTACGGCTCTGTATTGGGATGCAAAATTACCGAGGGCCCTTTCTTTGATCTCGTCCGGTGATACTAAGCTAACGTCCCCGACGATGGGCTCTTCGTTTAAAAGAGACAAACTATTGATTACTTGATTCTTTTTGGATTCGTCAAGCGCTTCTGGTGAGCTAAATTGAAAATTTGCGGATCCGACCCTTGTAACAGTATTGGTCGCGGCATTAGCATCTTCACTTGTATTAATTCTATAAATTATTGTTAGAACGGTGTTTGCTGGAACGACACCTAGTTTGTCAGTTTCGTTCAAAACCGAGGGATCAAAAGATGTGTCGGAAACAAAATCTTTCCCATGTAGATTCAGAACAACGCTTGAAGGGTCTTTAAGTTCCACGGGTGTTTCTTCGCTACCATATCCAAACTGCAAAAAGGCCCCATTGGGAGTGTGATCAACCATAAAGCGCCTAGACACAGAAACGGGCTTCATTATATAAGGTACCGTGCTTGTATCCGACCCCTTGTTTAAAACTGGTACATACACAATATTTTGGGTAAGATAATCAACCTCAAAATATTGATTCCCATTGTCATCAAAAACAGAAACTATCTCACTTATGTTCTGCCCGTTTATCCCCAATCGGAGAAACTTTTGAAACTCTCCGATTGAGATCTCCTGGACGGCTAACTCTCCAGACACAACTTGTCCGGAGGTGCGCACAGCATATGTTTCGGGTGCACCAGTCGTTGCATTTTGAGCGCCAACAACAATTGGATTCGTCGACTTGGAAAAATCTACATCCTCCAGTAAGGTAAAAATAGAATTTGAAGTAGAATAAAAGGTTGAACCTTTTTTTAAAATCGGTTTATAGTCATCGTCTGGGGCTGGAAAGTTTGATTGTGCCGGAATCGTTACGTAAAAATTACAGGCCCCAAAAGACGATGGGTGGGGCTTATACTTATACCCTAGCCCGCTACTAAGTTTCAATATGTTATTAAATTCCATTGCGGTAGCAAGATATGATTCGTTTGCTTGATAATCTACATAAAAAGACAGAATGTCTCCAACATAAGACACGGTATCCAACATTAAAGAGCCGAATGAAGCCTCTGTAAAATCCTTGTAATTGTCCGGATAATATCTTTTTACATAGGATTCTAGATCTGCTCTAATCGCGCTAAAATCACGACTTGTATAGTTTATAGATGGTTTTACTTTCGGCATCTTTAATTTTCCTCATGAATCAAAACTTGCTAGAAACAGTTATTTTCAAAGAATCATTTAAATTTAAATTTGAAATATAATATTTAATTTGCAACCCCATGTAGTTTGTGTCTTTATAGCTTCTTTTATTCACGTCAGCAAGATTGATTTCGGTAATTTCAATAAAAGGTAGAAATTGGCGTGCCTGCTGTATAATCTTAGTTCTCAAACCCTGGAACGATTCTTCTTTTGTATCAAATAGATAATTTCTAGCGCCGGCACCGAAATCGGGATGCATAATTCTTTCTCCGGGCGTTGTTAACACAATCATCTTTAAATTCTGTTTCACTACGGCGCCCAAAGTTTTGTTTAATTTATAAAACCCGTCAGTAGCATCGTGTCGTAATGGTAAACTTGGAGAAAACCCAATTGGCATATTTCTATTCCTTTTTAATAATTAGCAATTAGATTAATTATTCTTCAAGTAAATATGTACTTTATTCTACGGTCTCGGCAACCGTCTTGCCTAGTTGAACGTCGCCCGCTGCGTAAAGTTTGATACCGAACGCCTCTAACATCGAGCCTTCCGGAGAGGTACCACAATCCAGTGTTAACTTAATCGCTGGGCCGTCTTTTGAAGAATCAACTGTGGGATCAAATGGTGATAGACCCGTAACACCCGGCGGGGCATTGAGGGCTGCATAGATAGCGTCGCGAACATATTCAGCGAGGTTCGATAAATTCGAGCCCTGGAATCCAAGTGTTATAAGATATTTTTGGTCTGCGTCTTTGTCGGAATCCGTCGACGGGTGCGGGATGATGGCATCCGCGGGATCCTCGGGCGCCGCAAACGACGGATGAACAATCCCAGTGTATTTAACACCCTTGACGGTCAGTATGAGTTTCGCAAGGGCGGAGGAGGATACGTCTGAGTAAATCTCGTCGTCGTCCGGGAAAACCAATACCCAATCTTCTAGCTTGGTGGTGTATGCCACCGCGGGGGCGGCCTGGCCAGCGTCGACTTCCTCTGTTGGTACCTCGGTAGTTTGATCTGCGGTGGGATCTCCTGGGGGAGGTAAACATACTTTTTCTGTAACACCCAAGCTCGGGTCCATGTCTTTTGGATCCTTGTCATCTGTCCAGTCGGTTGCCAAGCTTTTGGCAATTATACCAATTGGAGTCAGGGGACCGGGAAGGAACCATGGGGTTTGCCATGTCGGATCAACCGTGTTTGCGCCCGCCTGAACAGCTAGCAAGAAGAATTTCCATCCAATCTCTCCAGGGCTCGCTCCAATACTATCAAGCTGCATGTCTGGATTAATATCTGTGGCTGCCGAATCTAGAAACTGATAATCGCGCTTAACGGTTGCTGCTGATTGTGCAATAAATCTTGAGGTTATATTTTTAGATGGTGTAAACAAGTTAGTTAGATTTGGCCACGCCGTATCCATAGAATACCGATAAAACAATGCTGCAACCGTGGTTATTTCCTTGATTGGTAGCGTATTAGCTATGGAATGGATTTCTTCACTATCAAGCCTCAACTCCTTAAAGATTTGGTTTTGGCCTTCTTGATCTTCAAATTCATTTTTTATGGCGCGCGCGACACTTCTCAAAGAATGGCGTGGATTCGTAAGGACTGGAGACCCGCTTGGCAAGCGTTCTACGATTTTTGGGAATTCTTTCCAATCTTTCTCATTTACAGCCAAAGGCAAGCAAAGAAATTTTTCCCCGGATTTTTTTTGCCAAATAAATATCTTTTCTTTGCTATAAGAATCGTAGTTCAAGTCCTCATTTATCGTGCTAAGAAAACTCAAGGGTTTATCATCTTCAATTGGGAGTAGTAAATTTAATCTCATTCCAAATTTAATATCAAACCACTTGTCATAAGAAGATAAAAGAACCAAGTCTCTCAAATCATTCCAAAGCTTACTGGTTAATGTTGCTACCGTCACAGGTGCAATATTTGCATCCGGATTCCAGTCCGCGCTATAAAAATCCGCCTGTTCGTAATCATAATGATTTATCAAGAACTCCATGGTCGGTAGATGCTCGTCGCCAGACATCGACGTCTGAGGGTCGAGAGGAGAGGCGTCAAGTGTGGTGGCCCAGTCGACGATCTGGTTATGAGAACAAATACCTCTCTTTTGCCAATGGAGGCTTTTATCACTAGCCGTGCCAAGGTGTTCTTTCTCCCAATAATAAAATGCATCATCCATAATAAGTGTAGGGGTTTGATGCCCCTGGCTCGTATCGAAAGAAGAGACCACACTCGTGTACGCCTTCCGTAGCGGGGACGAGGCGACATTGCCCTTGGATGGCATAAAGAAAAATTTAAAAAAGTTTATAAAAGCCGGTGACTGGGAGACGTCTCCATCGAAAGCCGCGGCTTCATTTTGGATTTTAACAAACACCGCCGCCAATGGGCCGGTTATATCTGGGGCGCCCTGGTTGGCGCGCTCGGTGGCAGCAGACATAAGACGTTGCCAAAAATTATTCAGCCCTTGTTTTTTTTGCTCTAATTGTTGAGTGGCTGAATATATGTTTTCTTCGCCTACAATCGGATCTACTATTGATGGCAATTTCGATTCGAGTCGCATATATGGTTGGAAAAAGAGGCCGCCGTCCCACGGCTTGCTTTGCGGGCCGCGCTCTGGCCACACTTCTTCGCCGATTTGGCGCATAATGGGAAAATCAGCATTATCTGCGTAGTCGGTGTGATGGGGATAAAGATCAGGAGACCAATATTCTGGCCGTGAAGAAACTACATAATTTATTAAATTGTTTTCAAGTTGTTGTTTTGCATTAAGATCGTCGGCGGCTTCTATTTGAGTAAACTTTTTCCAATCGCTTGCTACGACGCTGTGTATGCGAGAATCCAATGTGTCGTTAATTTCTTCTGCTGCTTCTAAAACCAATATTTTCAAACATTCGGCCGGGGAAAGCCTCCTTTCTATTGATTTGCCATCGGCGCCAAGAACGCCGTTATCTAGTTGTTGGATACCCAGCAAGCTCATATACCGCTGCATGGATTCTCCTAAATTCTGACGCCCTTGTATGATTTTTGACGCGTAATCTAATAAATTATCATAACCATCTTGGCCGGAAATATTCTGTGTAGCACTAATAACATTGTCTATTAATAATGACATGTAAGTAGGAATTCTTAGAATGTCCGCTATTTTCATAAATCCAAAAATAAAAATATTTTTCATATATTCTTCAACAATACAAATCTTAATCAATAAGTTGTAAAGGCCATACATCGTTGCAATTTGTTGCGCATTCGGTGTATCAAACATACCTACAACACACTCAAGATCTTGAGCCGTCTTGTTAACTTTTTCTCGTACCCCCTCGATATTCAATATTGGCGTGGCGCCGGTGCCAGAAATGCACGACTCTTTGGTTTCACTATCTGTCAGTGGTATCTTGTTAAACGTATGTGCTTTAAATAAATCTTCATGAGTCGCCTCCATCAAAATAGACTCAAATATTAAATTACTAATATTAGGAACATAATCTTGTAGCACGTCCTGAACGAGGGGGAGGGCGCCCAAAAAGCTGCCGGCGGCAAACCCTTTCAGGTGTTTGGTCATCTCATAAACGATCTGCGCATTTGTTGCCAAGGAGATACTCGACTCATTGTCTATTGCGCCGGCTGAAGGATGTTCGAATAAAATTTCGTTGCCTAGGCCCAAAACTACAGTTTTTATTTGGTGCGCAGCTGTTGTTATTGCATCATAGGGTGGGTCCATATTGACTTGAACGGGAGAAAAATTAAATACCAGTATTATCTTATACGGAGAATCCGGGATGTTATACAAAAAAGCTTCGTAGCCGTCTTGAGCGCTGGCTGGGGCCTCCAAAGCTGGGTTCAT
>Ga0208011_1000850_pt1 | contig 11356 bp, 11 predicted proteins | sample 7_EtaG_FD_184080 | JGI IMG/M metagenome (GOLD analysis project Ga0208011, IMG submission 184080) | Marine viral communities from the Subarctic Pacific Ocean - 7_ETSP_OMZ_AT15161 metaG (SPAdes) (version 2) | ecosystem: Environmental > Aquatic > Marine > Oceanic | place: Pacific Ocean | collected... | reverse complement strand
TCACCAGGCTTAATTTCAATAGCGTCAGCTTCCTTATGAGGGAAAAATCCCTCAATCTCTGGGTTAAAAAATAAATCCAGTCCTGCATCACTTGGGTTTGCTCTTTCCGGTGGCTTTACACCGTGTTCTCTTACTCGTGTATATTCAATAATCATTTATTTGTCTCCTTTATATTTTGCATTTTTAAAACTAAGCCAAGAGCGTGTGGGTTTAGTACGATATTTTTGATTATACCATATAACCTTCCACCCTAACTTTTCATATTCCCAGAAAATAGAACCATCCTTTTGTAAAAGTTCTTTCCATCCTGGTTTTACATCGATCTCTATCCCTTTTGGTGTGTTCGCATCCCATTTATTTTCCTTAATCTTTTTATTAAGAATCGTTATCATTTGTTCGCGGGTTATGGGCATATCCTCAATTATAACCTTGTAATCATCAGTCATTAAAACCACCTATCACACATAAAAGTTAAAACCCAACCGCCTGATCTTGCATCTTTCACAATATCAAATTCTTTAACTCTCTTGTGCTGTCTTCCCAATTGATTTCCATAAAAAGCTGCACGTTCAATTAAATATTCCGAGATAGTATCTGAGGCTTCGTACTCAACTTCGTCTGGTCCAATAATTAATTTATAGATTTCTAGTGTTACTTCATCGTTACTCATATTTTATCCTACCAATTTAAAGTTCCACTTAATAGAACGTGTTGAAAATCCCCATTGAGGATCGTGTTCAAGCTTGCTCACATAAGGTCTGTTCAAATGAACTTGTTCATTTGGTCTTACATTCCAACATTTGATGTTGGTTGTTTGACATGTCTCATCAATTGCATTAATGATCCAAAATGTCTTTCCATTTCTGGTTTTCTTGGGAATGATTTCTCGTGGGATAAACCAACACAATTGCAAATCTTTATCATATTCCGCTAATGGAGGAACTTTAAGATATTCTAATCTTTCCTTAACCTTTTTATCTAAGACTAATTCAAAGGGAAAGATACCCGTAAGGTTTACAACATTTTCAATCTTTTCACCTTCAGTAAAGTCCGACTCACCCAAATATTTATTAATGTTTTCATCTAACTTTTTCTTATTCTTTGGGCGATTGTCGATAATGGACAGCCACAAATGCTTACAATGTTTAAACCTATCATCAATAATAGAATCACAAGCACCTGATCGAACCAAAACATCCAACGACTTTTTATTAAGTTTAGAATAACTTATTTCTTCGTTGAATAATAATTCTTCAATAGTGTTAAACGGACGATGTTCAAGAATTTGATCCATCGCTTTATCTCCTAAACCTTTAATGGAAGTCAGAGGCTGAATTAATTTACCATCCGATGAAACTTCCCAGGTTCTCCCAGATAAATTAATATTAACTTCTTGAATATCGTATCCCAAGTTCTTTACAACATTAATCGCTCGTTCTTTTCGAGCCTCGGGTTCTTTATTTAAAAACGCTGCACACCATTCTGCTGGATAATAATTTAATAACCAAGCGCATTGATAAGATAATATGCTGTACCCAACAGCGTGAGATTTATTAAAGCCATAGCCACTGAAATACTCAAAAGTATCCCACAATCTTTGAGCTTTATTCTTGTCGATTCCTTTTTCGACGCATCCACTGATGAATTTATTATGAATTCTAATCTTCTTTGCCGCAACTTCGCCTGTTCCTTTCTTTGTTAAGAGTTTCCTCAGAAGATTGCCTTCATCAAGCGATACGTTTTTCCCTAACTTATGTGCTAAGAGTGCAATCTGTTCCTGAAAGATTAAAAATCCATACGTTTCTTCTGTCACTTCCTTAACGATTGGATGAATGTATTTAATATCCTCGGGGTTTCTCTTTGCTCTAACATATTCTTTATCGACCTTTGCACTCAATGGACCGGGTCTAAAGATTGAAGTAATAGCAGCAATATCAATCAGGCTTGTAGGTTTAGCTCTTTTGCAAAATGCTTGAGCGCCGACCTCTGTAAACTGAAAGACACCAGCCCATTTACCCTTTTGAAATATGTTCTTATAAATTTTTGGATCATTAAATTCTAACATATCGGGATGAAGGTTTTGATCATAGAATTTCTTTACGTCTTCAAAGGTAGGATTGGGTGTGCAAATGTTCTGAGGATTGCTTCCTTGTTTCTTAAGAATTCTTAGAATTGCGTCTTCAATCATTCTTAAAGTCCCAAGACCTAAGATATCAAACTTAATAAATCCCATTGGTTCAAGATGACGAACGTTTTGCCCTTCAGTCCAAGGAGTTTGTCGAACACCACCAGAATAAATTAATGGCATGTATTTATTTAATTCTTCTCCCACAACCAATCCGCCAGCATGACGAGAACATGAGCGCACTTGTCCGCGCAAAGTCTTGACATGCTTTTCCACTTGTGGGTATTTCTTAAGAAATTCTTGAAGTGTCGTGCTGTACTTCATCAGTTCTTCAAAGGTTGGATCGTAAACACCAGCTTTAATTCCATGTTCTTTTTTTGCTGGACCGATGGCTTCGAATACCATTTTCTTAGTTACAATATTAACTTCTTGGTACGGAATATCATAAAACTTTGCGATGTCTTTAATTAAAGAACGCAACTGTAATGTATTCCAGTTTGAAATTGGAACAACGTTGTCTTCACCCCATTCCTTAACCAATGCCTCTTTCAAAACCATTGGGTCTGACACATCATAATCAATGTCTGGATAGTCTGTTGCATCTGAGCGCAAGAAGCGACTGAACAATAAACCATATTTAATTGGATCGACTTGTGTGATTCCTAAAACATAAGCGACAAGAGAACCACCGGCTGAACCGCGAGATGGACCCGTAATTTGCATTGATGTGGCTTTGTCAGCGATTGCTTTCATTGTTAGAAAGTAACGACTAAACCCTCTATCTTTAATAACCTTAAGTTCATGGTCTAAGCGATCAACATATTCTTTTTCTTTACACCGTGGATTAAGCATACTATAATATTTGGCTTGCATCCCATTCGATGCTACAACGCTTAGGGCTTCGTCTTCTTCCATTCCTTCAGGAATAACAAATGAAGGCAATCGAACGGTATTATCTGGATAAAACTTTTCTATCCGGTTGTGCGCGATGTGATGTGTGCGCTCAATTGATTCACGAATTAAATTGTCGTCAAACTTTTCGCCCAGTTCTGTTGAATACTTTTTATAGGATGCGAACATTTGATCGCCATTCTTGGGATATAACTCCATTCCAAATTCTTCAAGATCTTCTGCCATCTCGCCAAAAAATGCGGTGGCTCCAGGTCTGAAACGTTTATAAAGTTCTCGGTCTTTCCAGACTGTCGGATTAAAGTAATGACTGTCGGCAGTAGAAATCAACTCTAAGCCATATTCTTTTGCAATTTGAATGATGAATTTGTTCAATTGCATTTGTGTTGGATGCTTAAACCATTGAAGCTCGGCATACCAGCGATCACCAAAAATACTACGCATATTTTCAGTAGTTTTACGCATAGCATTGAGGACAGCATCATCACCATCCTCAAGGTTTTCCCACAAATCTCCTGCATAAATACCACCTAAACAGGCTGAAGAAGCGATTATGCCTTCGTTGTGTGTGCGCAAAAGATCGTAATCAATGCGTGGAAACCTATAGAAATTTCCTGGTTTATAAGATTGGGAAACCAATTTAAATATATTATCTAAACCTGTTTGGTTTTGTGCAAGCAGAACTAAATGTCTGCGGCGGTTTAATATATCTTTTGTTGATTTTGTTTCTGCTTCGTCTTCAAGAGAAAACCCAGAGCTTTCTTTCTTTTCTTTCTTTCTTTTCTTGTCGGCGGTGGTTTCTTCCTTAACCTTTTCCCATTCTTTAAGAGATGGAATAAAATAAGCTTCAACACCATAAATTGGTTTAAAATCTTTCCCCTCTTTTGCCATTGACTTTGCATGAAGAACCTGATAGGCTAAACCATTACAGTTTCCGTGATCGGTTAATGCTAGAGCATCACAGCCATTTTCATAAGCAAAGTCCATATGTTGCTGTGGATAGCCGATGGCATCGAATGGAGAACCAGCGGTTGAATGAGCATGTAATCCTACGAATGGGATTTCCGATTTCTTCATATGTCTATGATACAGGAATATTAAATATTTGTCAAGATATTTTTTGTGTTTTAAATAAACTAATTTAAGGGAATAAATCCTTAAATTAAAGAAACCACATAGCCCAACACACCAGCCAATCCAATCGCACAACCAATCAATACAGGAATCCAAGGATTCTTTTTCTCTAATTCATTTGTGAGCAATTGAATGTTTGATTTATATTGAATTAAAATTGTTTCCATTTTCTTAAATTGTAAATTGATTGCTTTGTAATCAACTTCAACTTGAGTCTCTTTAATTTCCTCGAATTTTGAATCGAGAAGATTTGCAATTTCCGTTAATGCTCGTGAAGCGGCAAGTGATAATGATATTTGCTTTTTTTGCAAACTATCAATGTCTTGTTTTAGTTCTTTCAAAGACTCCAATAAAGAATCTGGTGTTTCAAGTGAAATTGATTCAACACATTTTTTTAATTCTTTTATTTCTGTTACGCCGCGATTTGTTTGAACCTGCAATAACTTGAGTTGTTTTTGTAAGTTTTCATACAACTCACCCTTGTCTTCTTTTATAATTTTGGTTGTTGGGGCTTTTTTAAAATCTCGATCAAATCCACCTAATGCCATCATCCGACTCCTACTGAACCCGTCCAATTATGTGGAAGCTCTAAAGAATCAATACCCGTTTCCCCGGCTATAACTGAGGCGGTGGCGTTTACGGCACCGGAATCAACTCTTAAATAAACAGCTGATACTCTCCAATCAGCAGAATAAGATTCATCATTTTCAAGAATAAAATAATTTGTTCCGGCGATGCCGTTTTCAGAAAATCCGACGCGCAATGAAACGTCATTGCTGCCAGATGTACCTGTATTTTTAACTGTGATAAATTTAGTTACTGTAGGAAATGAAACCTTAACAACTGGGGTGGCACTTGCTATCACACTAATCGAAGATGATAAAAATGGTCTGGTGCTTGCTTGATACGCTCCGACGCTCCCCAATCCACTTTTATATTGAAAATATTTATTTGCCAATGTTGTTCCCTCTCCTACTAAGTAGTTTATTCTTCGTCATCTTTTCCCACTTTATTCCAAGTGCGGTATTTTAGAAATGGCAATTTTGGTTTGAGCATTTTTTTTCTGTGTTCCGAACTTAAATATTTGCACAAATTATCCCAACAACTTATATCATAATACCATTCCATCTCAATTTTAAATATTTTTTCAGAATTGTCCAATTGATTAAATATATCCTCTACTTTAAAAAATCTTCCTGAATATCTAAGTTCGTCTGGTAATAGTTTAGTAAAATATTTTCCTTGTTTTCTTTCCTCAACTGGTTGTGAGGGATCATATTTTCCTGTTTGCTTATCCCAAAAGTATTTTATTAATTTACCAAGCTCTGAAGCTTCAAATGCAAACCCTACATAATATCCATCTAGTACCGAATTTCCCTTATCGGTGAGAACAAAAAAATTTCCAATATTAGATAATTCTTTTCTATATTTTCTTAAATGTTGTGAAGGATAAACAGCATAAGGAAATGTTACATAATACTTGTTCGGTGCAAGCCATTGACTTAAACCAGTGCAAACCTTCTTTGCAACTTTCGCACCATACAATATGCTCCATACCAACGAATCTCGGCGATTTACATCTCGTGGGTGAGTTTCTACATAATATATTGGAATTTGTTTTCTAGATTCTGATGGGAAAACATCAAATTTTCTGCTAATCCATACTGGATCTTGCACCATTTCTCCCAAGCGATATTTTAGCAAAGGTTGCATGTCTGATGGACAAACAATCCAAATTGTCTCGCATCCGGCTGTTGCACACTCAAGAACTGCTCTTTCAATGGCTAAAAAATTTGGGGCAATTGGAGTCATACAATCATGCCACGGAAACTGAAAGTCTAATGGCTGACCGGCGATTGGAATAATTCCAGCTAAATGAAAAGAAGCAATGTCAATTAATTCGTTTGATGATTTTTGAAACATACGACTCTTGAAGAATATTCTTCTCTATTATATCATTAAGAGCTTCATAATTGAAAGTTATGTTATCTGTTGATTCATAAATATTTCTTGGGGCAATAATATCTCGTTTACTGTTTTCTATTTTAACTGCATAATATTTAAATTTTGTCTTATCAAGCATATTTCGTCCATTTCTGGCTCCACGAATTCCATGATGTTTCATGAGGTGGCGTGTTTTAAAACGAGCATTTATATCTGAATATTCAAAATCATCTAGTTGCTCTTTAGTTAAATAAGAAACTGCTATTGCATCTTTAAAATTATGATCTCCAGCTACTCTGTCAGATGGATAAAAAATTATATGATTAACGAAGTCTGTAGTGTCTTCTATCTGATCATAATTGTGTTTCATTCCGCTGCGGACATCAAACCAATCATAAACTGTAAATATTTTATCCTCAATTTTATAGACTCCCAAGCCATGAACATTCATGTCGTCAAAGATTACTAAATCATTAAAATAAATTTTTGCCATGCGAGCGTTTGCTGTCGATGCCTTTATTGTGTTGTTCGAAATTCTTAGAGAAACGGCTTTGTCTGAAAGAAAACACAAACCCGAGACGGATAAATGGAAAAACAGGCGCTCCCACAACCATAATTTATCTAAGCCTACTGTTTTTTTACCTAAATTTGTTTTTATTATTTTCTCTATATTTTGAACACCAAAAATAGATAAGTCATCATCGACATTAAAGTGTTCAAAAGAAAATGGAGGCTGCAAATGAGTACAAACCATTGGAAGATTGTTTAAAAAACAGTAAACAAGCGCATCCAATGTGGAACCAATTACTAATTTATCACACTCAATATTAATATCTCTTATTTTTGAATGTAATTCAGTCAGATCGTATGATAAATTCACAACTAATCACCCACGCAATCAAAGCAATCAATAATCTTATTTTTAATTCCAATTCAGAGAACCAAGTTTATCTCTTATTTTTTGAGCTATTTCTAAATTTTGTTTAATAACAGTCTTCATTTCTTCAAGGATAAATTCTCTATTCTCTGTAAAGTTTTTCTTTTCCAATAATGTTTTTATCCCTTCGCTTCGTGCCCACATTTGGTGAAATTCTGGGATAATATGAGAAATCATTTCTTGTTTGATAGGATCACCATCACACAAAGATGCTGCATTGCGCAATACGAGGCTTGATTCAACAAAATCTTGACAAATATTTAAAAAATCATATACATCATTTTCTTCCATAATCATCCTTTTATTAACTGTTGTCAATATGTTTCAATGCGCCTTTGACGGCATTTAAATAGTGCTGTTTTTTCATCGCATCTAACCTGCTTTTAACAGGCATTTTTTGATATTTGTCCAAGAGTTCTACTAGTTTTGCCTTTTTACTACCGATGCTGCTCCAATACAGATCATCATCATCTATTTGCTTTAACGAACTCCAACTAACTCCCCAATCTAGTTTTTCACCTTTTCTATTATATGGTAAAATTTCCATATGTTTTCCGGTGGTTGCGCCCACTACTGGTTCTCCATAAATAAATGAGTCTTGATCATATTTTTTTGCTAAAAATTTTGCCAGTTCAAATAAGCTCAAACCTAATTCGCCTCGCTCACCCTTATCTGGTCTGGTTTGTTCCCAAATAAGAATAGAATTCTCTTTAACTTCAACACCTTCGACCTCTTCTTCTTCAGGGGCTTCAATTTCTTCTTCTGCTTCCAATTCAATGCCTTCAGCGAGTTCGCTTGCATCTACTTCAAATTCGGTTTCGGTTTCTTCTTGAGGTTCTTCCAATTCTTCTGGTTCTGGTGGATCTTCAACATATCCCGAGTTCGGCATTTTTGTCCAAGGAAATCCAGCACCGGCAACGTAATCTTCAAGCTTGCGTTGTCTCACGACGTTTTCCCGTCTGGATAAGCCCCCTCTAAATGCCGAAATCATTACAAAAGGAACCATCTCAACTTCAATTTTGCGTTTTACGTTTCCATAATTGGCTTCTGATAAAGAAGGGAACGGCTTCGTTAACAAAACAGAATTATCATCCAACGCCTCTTTAATCATAATTTTTAAATCTTTTATTTTCATAATTGTCTCCTATTCGTCAATAACCCCAACAATATAGTTTTGGTGAATAATATGAAATTTTTTATCTTCTATCTTCACTTCTTCCACCATTGATTGTTCCACCACCAAGCTTGCTTGTCCGTTGTTTCTAGCCGACGTTGTAAACACATCATCCATTGTACCTGTTTGGGTTGCCCACGCAGCTTGATCCGGGTTTAAATCCTTCAAAAATCGTTCACAATCTGACGCCGCGCACACAAATTCAACGCAACCGTAGCGTTGTGGTGTTCCCATCTGGGCATCTTCAGGAATCAAGACAGGACTCAAATCTGAGATTTTTTGCTCGGCAAATTTTTTGACCAAGACGTGTTTATTAAACGGTTTGAATTTACACATATTTTACCTCGCAAGCCCCACCAGCACAAGCAACTTCACCAGCCAAATTAGTGTTATCACCACTTTCAATAATTTTAGTTAAATCAATGTCTTCTAAAGAATCCATCATTCTTTTATAAGTTAATTCATCGCAGTCTTCAAAGGGTGCCTGTTTATATGTTCCGCCTTTATAGGGGAGTACACTTAAACCGTTATAATGTTTGCGGTTTTCCCACATCCATTCACCAACTTCATCCCACTCATCTTCTTTAATAGAAATAGTTGCTGAAATATTGTGAGTATTATTTCCACGCTTATGTCCATTACGAATCCAATTTTGCGAAAACCACTTTACCCTCTCCAATAACTCCATCGCACTTTCATATCGCAAGACAGCATTTGCAGGGGCTTTTTGTGGCACCGAAATAACAGCGGTATCATGTGGGCGAAAGAACTCGTCTTCAACCAGCTCTGGGTGATTGATAGAGAGATAATGATAAATGTCTTCGTTTTTACCCACTCTAACACGTCGAATATAATAATCATTATGCCATGCATGTATTCCGCTAGAACAACCAAGCACCAGGGACGATGTTCCACTAGGTTTGATAGTTGTCACGCGGGCAGCTGCATTAATTCCAAGCAATACTGATGCGCGAGCGTTTTCTTCTTTAGCAATTTTAGCTGCTGCTTTCATGTCCATTTTCTGTGCAAAACCCGAGGCAATACCTGTCAATCCAATGCCAAGAAGTGCTTCCTTTTCTGTGGTTCGCTGCCAAACACCCCTTAAATAATGAAAATCTGTATAAGTTGCCTGAAGTGTTCCAATTAATGCTGCTGCACGTACACGATCATTTAAATCTTCTTGAGATTCAACATTAGAAACATTAACTTCACATAAATTACAAAATTGAAATGGTCGCAAGCCAATTTCACAACAAGGGTTTGTTCCCCAATCTTTATCATGTGTAAAGTATATTCCTGGCTCTCCTGATTTTGAGTGTTGAATACGCTCCCACAATTCCATAAAGAATTCCTTTTCTGCACGATGGCGCACTAAAACTGCACTATTGTTTGCACGGGCGCGGTGTGGGTTTTTCTCCCACCACTTGCCAGCCTTACACGAAATCATTTCTTGATCATCTGCCGAAAATAATGAAATAAGCGCAGCACGACGAATCCCACCAGCGAGAACGGCATCAGCAATATGACAAACAATATCATGTACCTCAATAGGTTGTAACTGATCCCCATCATTCTTCTCGTTTAAAATAGATTTTATCATACGAATACATATTTTTAAAGGCTCCGGTCCAGGTGCTTTCCCACCAGATGTAACTAGTTTCGCACCTTTGGCGCGAATATCAGAAAAATCAAATTCAATATTAGGGGTTCCTTCAAAATAAGAGCGCATTAAAACTTTAACTGCGTCAGCCCAGCCTTCAATACTATCGCCAATTAAAAATCGACGCTTGCGATCCATGCGAGGCTTCCTTATTTCAGGTAATTTTTCAACATGATGTTTCTGAACAGAAAAACCAATGCCTGTTCCGCCTAATAAAAGAAATAATATTTCATTAAAAGCTCGCCAATCATCAACAGGCAAGTATCCGCAATTATACACACGGTTAGGACTAATTTCAATTGGCTTTCCTCCAAATTGCAAGGAGCGCATCGACGGTAAAATCTTTTTATCATAAACAAACTGGTATGCTTCATTAATATCCTTCTTTATATAAGGAAATTTTTTAATATGCATTTTTTTATTTCGTGTAACCAATTCCTCCCAAGTTTCTCGTCTACCTAGTTTTTTATGGTATTTCGCATATTTCATAAACACTGTAATATCTGATAAGATCTTACTTGACAACTCCATTACATAGTCACTCCCTTAATAAATTTTTTATATTTTTCCAGCATTACTTTTTGCTTTTCTTCCGTTGAAAGTATTGGAGTGGGGGTTTCGCTGGGGTCATACCTGTCCAATATTTTAATATCAATATTTGCGGTGTCCATGAAGATAGAATAAACTAATCCATCTGGACCGTTGCGGTTCTTCGCTATATAAATTCTTCCACCATTTTTTTGTTTGTCTTCTGTTGTTCGTGAAACAGAAAAAATAAGATCAGCAATAAAACATTTATTAAATGCTTCTGAAATTGATTGCATTGTAATAATTTCTGCTTGCAATCCAGTGCGGTTAGTTTGTGAAGCTGTCCAACCGACAACATTATTTTCCATCATAATTGCTCTCAATTCTTCATAAATTGATTCAAGTTCTTCGCGTTTCTCTCTGCGTGTTGATAAAGTGCGTAAGAGATCGGCATAATCTACAATGATCATGTCTGGGACAATGCCCTGTTGCTTTAATTTTTCTAAATGCGCTCGAATCGTATTTGTTGTTGCAGTTTTGGTGGGATATTCCTTAACAATGAGAGTCCCGTCAATGTCTTTTAAGAAGTCTCTAATTTCTGTCTTGCGATCCATTAATTCATCTAATGGAATTCCAGTAATACATGAATCATATCGGTTTGCAATTACTGTATCACGCAATTCAAGAGTATAATGCACAACTGTCATTCCTGCTTTTAAAGCCGTGGCTCCAAGATGAACAAGCACCATAGATTTACCAACGCCAGTTGGGGCGATTACTACTCCAAGTTCTTTGCGTCCGCAGCCACCACCAGTGATCTTATCCATGTTTTCCCACCCAGTTGTGATAGTATCGCGACCAGAGAACTCAAATCTTTTTTCAAAATCTTTAATATAATCGTACCCAAAATCAGCATCAGCACCAGCCTTCAAAGCTTGATTAATC
>Ga0208011_1000848_pt1 | contig 11364 bp, 13 predicted proteins | sample 7_EtaG_FD_184080 | JGI IMG/M metagenome (GOLD analysis project Ga0208011, IMG submission 184080) | Marine viral communities from the Subarctic Pacific Ocean - 7_ETSP_OMZ_AT15161 metaG (SPAdes) (version 2) | ecosystem: Environmental > Aquatic > Marine > Oceanic | place: Pacific Ocean | collected... | reverse complement strand
TTAATACGGCTAAGACTACTCTCATCTATAGAGCATTCTACCATAAATTCTGCAAATGTCTTCATGCGACCAGAGAAATAAACTCACTCAATACCTTTTTATTTAGTTTTTTCACCTTAAGTGACTTTGCAAATGCTCTTTTAATTTGTGCCTTTGTTGCATCATCATTAACCTCAAACTCTGCATCTTGTGCAAGTGTAGTAGAAGACATCCCAAAGTAAGCATCATAACCACAATTAGTTAGGGTTAGACTTTTACTCCTTCTCCACTCTTTTTGTAACCGTTCTTGTTCCAAATAAGAAGAAGTATAGTTCTTAATAAACCGATTGGCATCACGATTAGCAAGAACACGAATACCAATAAGATTAATAGTAGGAAAATTATCCTTTAAGTTGGTAAGAAGAACCTCTGTAAATTCATGATAAGCATAACCAATCCCATAAGTCTTACCTATCTTACGATCACGTAAAAATGTACGTCCTGGATGAATATTACGACATCCCAAAAATGCCTGATCATCTTCATGCCAAGAACGTTTTACCATAACATGATGAGGAATTTGATGTGCTTCACCATCAGTCAATACAATACACTGAACCTTTTCTACCTTATTATCCTTTTGGAATTTGGGAAGAATTTGATGGAGAGCAATCAATGCTTCATTTAACGGTGTCCCTGAAAGAGAAAGTTTATTGGGACAAGTATAATTCTGATAGTCCTTAAAGCAAAGAGCAATACGCCACATATTAATCATTTGCTTCTCTAAAATTTTAGCATTTGTTTGACTGGTAAGAATATTCATCAAACAAAATTCTTCTTCTACTCTCAACAAACCTTCTTTCTTTTCATAATGTTGCTTTAAAACTTCTACATTCTCACGACGATCCATAAAAGGATTTAAAAATTCATTAGTAAAGGCATAAACCTCAAAAGGAATCTGAACTTTCCTACAAAACCAAGTCAAATTATAAAGTTGCTTCAGAGTATCCTGAAGAACATACTGCATAGATCCAGACCAATCTAAAACAAAGACTAATCCATGATTTTTCCCGTCAGGAAGGACAGTAACTCTTCTAAAAATATCCTCATTAAATCTATATGTTGAAAGCTTCGTTGTATCGAGAACCCCAGTACGATTTGTAGCAGAACGAGCATACGCACTAGCTGATTTCCGACACTCAAATTCTTTAACAAGATAATTGACTTCTTTTTGGGCATCTCTTTTAAACTCTACAAATGAAGAATCTGCATCGTAAAAAATATTGGAAGTATCAAATCCAATTTCTTTGGCACGAGCATCATACTCTTCTTGTTGAATAGTAAAACTATCGTCTATTATTTTATGAACTTTTTCATTTTTAGCAATAACAGTCTCAAGATTTAGTTTTGGAATACTAACATAAGTATTCTCAGTACCATTTGAATTTACTAAATCCCTAATCTTCTGATCTAAAGAATCAGCAGTTTCTACAGTAATATCAGAATCATCCACCCCAGAAGTGCTATTAGTAATATCGCCCCTATCTTCCACAGGAGAACCGCTATCAGCATCAGGAACGGAAGGCTGAAGATCAGTATCGCTCCCAGAGTCACCAATCCCAAAACTTTCAGAATCTCCCAAAATGCCCTGTTGAGCACCTTCCTCCCCTTTCTCATTTTGCTCTTGCTTTTTCTGCTCCTGCTTGCAGAAAGTATATAACGCTTCTGCTGCGGATAAGGTGTCATCAAACGTTTCGCAGTCATAGATTAAATCGATAATCGGTTTTTCAGTAGTCGAAAAAGATATAGGAAGGATCGAACCAAGTTTGAAATATAAATTAGCCCTATCAGCAAGATTAAAACTAGTAATATCTTCACCATTTAATTCAAAGAAATCTTGCTCATGTAACTCAGTATATCCCCTATAGAAACTTTTTGCAATACCCATATATTTACGCTTCATCAATTTTTCAATACGAGCATCCTCTACTACATTTACAATCTGTTGAGGTACTTGCACTTTTTCGGTCCAATCCTCATCGGGTGTAAACAAAGCATGACCCACCTCATGACCCACCAACATGTCATATACATCATGACTTGCCTTTTCCCATAAAGGAAGGATCAAGACCCGTGTATGGACGTTAAACTGGGCAGTGGGGACTTGTTTATGCTCAACTATAATGTCTTCAGTAGCAAGCAACTTCGCTAGTTGGGACTTGATTTCTTGCTGTACTGCCATCGGTTTTTTCTTGTATGACTCTATAATAACGCAAAAGGTCGCCCTTTGAGCGACCAATGTGACACTTCTTAAAGTGCTTTACTCGTGCCTTTGCTTGCCGCAATGCTTGGGGTTTTAAGGTCCGTTTAGGTTCCTTCTTCGAATGGTGTTGCCAATTCGGGATAGAGTTGCTCAATGTCCTGCCTATAAAGGGACGTGATATTATCTATAAGTTTAGCACTCCTCTTGACCTTTCTGGCCTCATTGGTGGACAGTTTATCAACCTTCATATCCGCCCTGATTGTGATATCCATTTCCAATATATCACTAACCCAACTAGCAAAGTCATCACCAAATCCATTCTCAAACTTCCATATATGTGTCTTATCTGAAATAAAATCTACCTGGGGACGGAACCAATTTGCAGACTCTGCTAAAGGATAATTCTCAATCATACTATAAAAATACATCTCATCTTCTAACATCTCATCAATATCTTCTCCATATAATTCTGTTAAGAAAATAGAGCAAGAAATAAATCTCTCAATGGGATTTCTGACAATTGTAATGTGAGGGATTCCTTCTACATCCAAATACTTTTCATAATATTCTCTGTGAAAGTGTGCAAGTTCTACTCCATCAATACTTTTATATTGCCTATCAATATCAACTTTATCATCCCATACAAAATTATTAACATTTAAAAGATTCTGCTCAAAGAATCTCCCTGCAGTTCTGGGTATATGGACAAAAAGAAATCTCTTCCCACTAGGTTCATGCCTAAAAGTTGACATATCAAATACCTAATAATTTACGTTGCCTATCAAAATACCCTCTCAAAATCCAGGAACTACTATTCATCTTATCATTACCACCTACACCATACTCAAACTGAACTCTATGATTCTCACCATACCCCAGTACTTCTGGAGTATTAGTTTTACCTCTATCACCACCATTACAAAAAACCACCTTTTCTGCAATCTCTAGGCACTTAGAAATAGCACCACAAGCAGAACCCTCATCATCATCAGGAACCGTAATCACTGCATCAACCATGTCTAAATGCCTGATGATTTCAGCACGTTCTACCCAAGATAGAAAATATTGACCTTTCTTTTTGGTTAACCACTCATTAGTATTGATCCCTACTACCAGATAATCAGAGAAATCTTTTGCTCTCTCAAAATATGCTATATGTCCACTATGAATTGGGTCAAATCCACCAGTAACAAGACTCACTTTTTTAAAAAACATTAGTTCACCATCCTACTAAATCCTTTTACTTTTTCAAACCTCACAACATTTTCAAACTTATCTTCCATTCCACTCTTATGAGAAATAACAAAGGTATTTGCATCCTTAATAACATAACGAATGATCTTTAAAAACTCTTCTGTTCCAAATCCATCCAACGAACTATCAAATACCTCATCCATTATAAGAAGATTGGTATTTACAGAATTCTTAAACCTTGCAACTTCTCTCCAAGTAAACAAAAGTGCTAAATCAATTCTCATCTTCTCACCCTCACTGAAGGAAGCATAAGAAAAATCCTCATGAATAGGAGATTGAACGGTTTCGTTAAACTCCTCATCAAGAGTAAAATTGATATAGAAATCCATCATCTGCAAGTATCTATTTACCTGTTGATTAATCAAGGGCAGATACTTCTTGATGATTTTAGTTTTCACCCCACCATCTTTTAACAGACCATAGGTGAAATTAAAATATTTTATTTTGTCTTTTCGTGAGACTATCTCGTCATATGTCCCATGAAGATTACTTTTAAAGGTTGCTAACTTGTCATGCTCAGTATTTCTGTTCTCAAGTTGACTGGTAAGTATTTGAATTTCAGATTCCAGTTCTCTGACCTGCCTCTGACATCCAGAGACATGAGTATTGTTTTTAGAAATGCCATGCGTTAGTTTAGTAATCTCCTTTGATAGAACAGTGAATTGACGCTCTCTCTCTTGTTCATTTTTAATTGCCTCCTCTAGTTCTTTATAACCAGATTGCAACTCCTTTGCTTTATTTTGAGCGTCTTCAACCTTATTTATTCTAAAATCCTCTTCTATGCCTTGTGTACATGTAGGACAAACCGTATTTTCTGTGAAAAACTTATGCTCTTTAGTAATAGTTGTTACCTTATTAGAGATTTTACCCTTTAAATTATTGAGTTTTACTAACTTTTCCCCTACTCCAATTAACTTTTCTTGTTCTTTCGTAACATCAACAATATCAGATTCTATAAGTTGATTCTTTTCTACATTAGTATCAATTTCAACCTTAAGAACTTTAATCTTATCTTCTTTATCCTTTATATTCATCTTCCCACGAGTTTCTACTTCTTCAATAAATCGTGTTTGCATTTCAACCTTATCATTAAGAGACTCTTTCTTAAGTTCTAACGTTTTAAGCTCTTCTTTAACGAAACGAATCTTATCCTTAATCAAATTATTCATTGAGGAGAAAATTTTAATGTCAAGTAAATCCTCAATAACCTCTCTACGATTTGGAGCAGTCAATTGCATAAATGGCACAAATGTACTAGATCCTAAAATCACAATCTGGGTAAAGGATTTGTAATTCATCTTAATTACATTTTGCTCTAACCATTTCTGTTGATCCCCTACATGAGAAAACTGATCTAATACAGTCCCATTTCTATAAATCTCAAAAACTCCTGGCTTAATTCCTCTTGATACCTTCCAGTTAGTTCCATTTAAAGAAAATTCTACTTCTACTCTACAATCTTTCTCATTAGTAGAATTTATTAATTGAGGTTTATTAATCTTACGAAAGGGTTTGCCAAACAAACTAAAAGTAAGAGCATCTAAAACTGTACTCTTACCTGATCCATTAGCACCAAGGATTAATGTGGTGGTATTTTTATTAAAACTAAGTTCAGAATATTGGTTACCCGTTGAAAGAAAATTCTTCCATCGAATTTTTTCAAATAAAATCATGTTTTTCAACAGGAGGAATTACAATGTCATTGGGAGTAATAACAGTATAGTTATATTGATGAACATGACAAGTTTTAATCATAACTTCATCTTCAACTTCGACTACATGCATTTCAGGATATCCATCATCTTCCAACTGAAAAGCAAATCTAGTGGCATCATCCTCTTCTTCAAAAAGATAAAGAACTTGTTCTCCATCATCATCAGTAACAGAATAAGCACCATCTCCTTCTTTACCAGCAATCGTTAAAATATACATTAAACCAATTCACATGCCTCTTGATATATCTCTTGAATCATTTTCTGAACCGTTGATTTGTCAAGATTTATCTCTGCTTCCTCAATATACCTATTAAGGATGGAAAGAGTATCTTCCGATTCAAATGCTTCAAAATCCTCGGCCTCTTGGATAACGAAATTTTCGACTACCTTCAGTTCATGTACATTAGTATTATACAGCTTATCAACAAATTTTTCAAATTTCTTTGGATTTGTCTTCTTCCGTACAATTAATTTTACAATTTTACCCTCATATTCACGACTATCAAAAGTCTGATAATCGTTATCTTCATAATAGATATTATAAAAAAGTCTATGAGGATTATTAATAGGAGTATGTTCTAAGGTCTCTGTATCAAAAAGATGAAACCCACGAGTGTCTTCTAAATCATTCCAAAATATTTCATAAGGATTACCCAAATAATAGATATTCTCTTGACTAGACCTAGTATGATAATGTCCAGAATAAACTTTATCAAACTTCTCAAAAAGATTACAATCAGTACCATTCTCCATAACATAACCCCTATGAATCCTAAACCCTTTGAGTTCTAAATGCCCCATTACACAAGGAGATTGTGATTTAGCAATTACTTTAAGTGTCTTTTCTTCATTATCAGAATTAATCCAAGGTACAAGAAGAATATTTAAATCATCTATTTTTATTTCCGTCGCTTCTGAATATATCTTTACGTTCTCATACTCACGAAGTAATAAATCTACCGCATTTACTTCATTAGTATTCTTATAATATGCTGTATGATTACCCACAATAGTGTGGATAGTACATCCTATATCCTTTAACCTATTGTAATAATTATTCTTTGCCCAGGATAAAGCAGAAAAGTCGATACCTTTACGGCTGTCGAAGGTATCACCCATATCAACAATGGTCGTAATACCTTCCGCTTCAAGAGTTGGAAAAAATACATCATTATAAAACTTTAAAAAATAATCATGAAAAACTTTAGAATTTTTCCGACACCCAAAATGCTGATCTGTAATAATCGCTATTTTCATTAATTACGAAGTTTTGCATGAACTGCATCCTTAATTTGATTATAATCGGAATAAGTAGATCCGTCAATCTGATTATTGTCATCAAAAACTTCTGAATAACCAGACTTCTCAAGAATCTTATTCTTAATTTCTAACTGACGTTTTTCTCTTTGTATTCTGCGGAGAAACGCATAATGTATAATCTGCGTAAAGTAAGCAAAAGGATTTTGGGATTTCTCAGGATTAAAATTATGTATGTACTGAACGCAATTTTCGATTCCATCAGAGATCATGTCCTCCTTGAACATGTAGTTTACAAAGTTTGGTTTAAATGATAAATGATTTGCAATCTTTAAAAAGCAGTCACCAATGTATCTGGGGATGACTGGTTTAGTATCCCATCTAGATCCTCTACCTGCTTTATCTGGGAGTTCACCAAACTTTTTAATATAAGTAATCTCTACATCTTCACGATACTTGATTAATGCAGCAAGAAACTCTTTATTGTTAACATAGTGCTCCGACCTTTTGCGTTTTGCCATAGTGCCTGCCTTCATTATCATAAGTCTTTATCACTATTATGTAGATAGTATAACATTTCTATCGGAACTTGACAAGTTCTAAAAACCAAGTAGAATAACCTTTGTGAGGGTTCAGAAAATAGTTATAGCTAACTTTTAGTATCTTTCTTAGGACTATCAATAAAGATCTTTTCTAAGTAATCTCTTGCATCATCAACAGTAGCAATATATCCCATTCTTCTACTCATTTTTGGTTGATCTTGAGGACCTCTCTGAGAATCTCTAAGAAAATTCTGATACATATTAATCATTTGTAAATCAGAAGATTCTGATAACGTAATAACATTATCTAAATTAACAATAAACATATCTTCTTTTGTTGTTTTTAACCAGGGTTCTACTTTATATCCAACAATACCGCCCTTTGCTTTAATTTCAGATATAACAATAGGATTATGAATAATTAACATTGTCCTACCTTCTTCTTCAGAAGCTGCTACTTTGGCATATATTTCTTCGCCAGATTTAAGTTTTAATGTTGCGTAAAAATCATCCTCGATCATATCTATTTCCTTAATTGTATTGTGATTATCTCATAATTAAAATTTTCTTCGTTGTAGATTTTAATTCGTTCTATGAAGTGATTTAATGTATAATTTCTTCTTTCATTCTTGGTACAATCATCAGCAATATCATATAAAGTTGCCTTTACTTTTCCATTACCTTTTCTGAGTACTCTACCAATTGACTGAAGGTTTCTAATGCGGGATTTGCTAGGCGACGCAAAAATGACGTTGTGCAACCGCTTAATGTTAATACCAGTAGAGAAAGTGCCATAAGATGCAACGATGATCGCATTATTTTCATTTTCAGTGATCTCTCTTACTACTTCTCTTTCTTCTGTATCAACACCTCCGTGAATGAAAAATACTTTTCTATCACTTCGCTTATTTGTATTTATCTTTTCATAAAGCACCGCACCGTGTGCTTCTACTCTAGAAAATAATACTAGAGTATTTCCTTTTAAATCTAAAGTTAAATTTGTTATAAACTTATTTCGTTGTTCATGCTCAATTAAATATAGAATTTCATCTTGATAAGTTTCGAATTTTTGAGATGGATGTTTTAATATAAGACATTGAATATCTAATTGAGAAAGATACCCCTCTTTCATCAATTCATCAGTTCTTGTTACTTTATAAGATGGACCAAATAATCCTTCTAATACCCATTTATGTGTTTGTGTTCCATCAAGTGTTCCCGTAAATCCATACCTATATTTTGCATGTTCTAATTTTGTCATTATAGATACTAATGACTTACTTTTAAATAAGTGAGCTTCATCACCTATTATTACATCATAATCTACAAAGAATTTACGTTCTAATTTATGTACAGATTGCCATGTAGTAATAGTAACAGGGAATTCATTAGTTTTTTCTTTACCAGAATATATACGATGACAATATGACTCAGCATCCCAACCATAATCCTGGAAATCTTTGTACATCTGCTCTACAAGAGATGTCGTCGGAACAACTAGTAATATTTTTTCGTGCTTATCTGTGTAGTATCTTACTAGAGCATAAATCATTAACGATTTGCCAGATGCAGTGGGAGATATCAATAGCTTTCTATTATGTCTTAATGCATCGTATACTCCCTGAATTTGGTATTTCCTGGGTGAATGACAACATATAGCATTCATATAATCTTTAACACCTTGATATGATATTCCCTCATTTATTTCAAAGGGAACTCCATAGTATTCATTATCTACAAATTTATATGAATAATCGTGTCTATTACAAAAAGCAATAATTTTATCTAACAATCCTACATATATCTGCTTCTTTCTTAAATCAAATAAGTGTATCTCTCCATTCCAATGTTTACTGCGGTATTGTGGCATAAACTTTGCTGACTCAACTTCAAAAGTGAAGTGGTCTCGCAATTCATATTGGATATGAGGTTCTGCTTCAATCTTTAAGAAGACCTCATTCGCCTTTTGTATAATAAGGTCACTCACATAGTTCCATCAATCTAATAATATTTATTAGAGATTTGAGAATCCTTTACGTTTAGTTTTTCTACTTTTCTTTTTTATATCAATTTTATTTTTAAATTCATCATTACTATAATCATAAGATTCTGATTCATTTTTGGCCTCCTTCAACATAGTACTATAATTTCCTTCCGAACCCATTCCAGTTGTATCATACCAAAGATTTCCTGCTATAGAAATACGAGTTCCATTATCCTTTTCAGGTTTTCCTGGTATATTAAAAAAGGGATATACTGTATGCCTCAATGATGCAGGGAAAAATACCATTTGCCCTTCAAATGCATCTGACAATCGATAAGCAAAATTTCTAATACCACCAAGCATATCAATATATTCAAATTCAAAGCAACCTACTTTTCTATCTTGTATTTTTGTTCCTTGAAATTGTTTTAATTCACTTTGTTCATCCCAATCATATGGAATTTTCATCCAAATAGCAAACGAATAAGCTCCTCCATGAAAATGATATGGATTAAATTCTCCTGGCTTTGAACAATTAACCCAAAATTCTGTAAGTCTAAGTGGAGATCCAGGAGACATTTGTACAAAATTTCTAACTGGATCACTTCCACCATTATTATTACGAAATAATTCTACTTGAGGAAGTACAATATTATCTTGAAAATAATTATCTTCATCAATAATTCCAAATTCTGTGCTAATATTTCCTGCTAATCGCTGTTTATAATCATCTTTTGCTACTTCACCTTTCTTAATTAATTTCCAAAGATATTTCATAACTTCAGGTGAAAGTTCTGTATGAATCCATCCATAATTAGGACCAGTTTGCCACCTTGATTGTCCAGCGGCCATATTAATATTAAGGTCAGTTCGGGTTTCAGTTTTATCGTCGGACCTTGTTCCACTCGTACCATCACCGGCAGTATAAAAATTCATTGCCATTATCCTAACCCCGAATTAAACTTCATAAACTCAATAGCATTTTTAATTTGAAAGGTCCTATTTTGAACAACCTTTAAAATACTCTCTATATACACTAACATTGTATCATAATAATCAATTTTTAGCGAGCTATTGGAAAGTTTTGTATCGGCATCCAAATACTTCTGCATAGTATCCTTATCCCTTATCTTCTTTGGAAAGGGGTTTTCTATATATACATCTGGATCTGCTTTCCCACTAAAATACTCATACCGTTCGTGACGGATATTTTTACGCTGTTGTTCAGCTTTTTTTCTTAAGAGGAATATTGTATTATATAACTCAAAGTACTTTGCATGTAGAGAGGGGATATTCAAAGACTCTTCATGTAGATTGTCTCTATCAATTTTTGAATCCTTTTCCCACATCTCTTGAATAGAATCAAGATTGAGGCTCATATTATGTTAAATTTTTATTTTCTAAATCAGTTATTCTGTAGATACTATACTTGAAACTTACGTCTGCTGTAAAGTATTCTACATCAGTATCAGTTGCATCGAAAGTGACAGTTGAAAGACTATAAGGAAAACAGTCACTGAATACTACTTGAAATTGTGGAACTAAACTACTACTTAGAATTTGTAAGGTAGCATCAGAGTATATGTCATCTCCAGACTGACCAAATTTAGTTTCAACTCCCAATACTGCAGTTTTTTCTAAATCACCAAATTCAGTTATTTTTTCTGGATACCCCAATCCACGAATCCAATTTTGAATCTCCATATAATTGACAAGATCTTCATCAACCAGAAATCTTAAATTAAGATCTCCAAATTGAATCTTATCGCCAGGAACATCAAGATTTTTTAAATATGTTGGTTGCTCTGCTATTCCAAGATCTAAAGATGGAATATTTGCTTGATTACAAAAGAAAGCAACAGCAGGACTTCTTCTCAGTGCAAATTTAAACCCAGTAGGGGCTAAAAAATTTCTATTTGTTATAGGAGTTCCTCTCCTTTCAGCAGGAGGCTTTCTCTTTGCAATTGCCATTTAATTTATTCAGTTATTACAGTAGCATTAACAAATCCACCATTTGTTCCATCGGGATTAGCTATTCTAGCATCTGCAGTTGCTTTAGATGAATATACTTTTCTATTAGCATATGTATTATCCCATTGCAACCCACCAACATAGTACACATCTCCTATGCCAGCATTAAGAGGAAGACCAGGTTTTTTTATATGGTAAGGCATTTTTCCTAGTTTTTAACTATTTAGACAAAAAAAGAGAGGTCCGAAGACCCCTCTGTAACTGTAGAAGATATAAACTTCTTTCTACATTAAGTTTTTAACAGAAACGCGACGATAGTAGCGGTTAGTGTTAATAGTAAGAGCACCTGAACCGACGGTGGCGCCTTCAGCGAATGGGTTTGCGACTATGCCGTAGCGA
>Ga0208011_1000846_pt1 | contig 11371 bp, 13 predicted proteins | sample 7_EtaG_FD_184080 | JGI IMG/M metagenome (GOLD analysis project Ga0208011, IMG submission 184080) | Marine viral communities from the Subarctic Pacific Ocean - 7_ETSP_OMZ_AT15161 metaG (SPAdes) (version 2) | ecosystem: Environmental > Aquatic > Marine > Oceanic | place: Pacific Ocean | collected... | reverse complement strand
CCAATTTTTTGATTTGTCGTATCTATAAGGAATATATCCCCACCATCGGAGTTCTTGCGGACAAGGAATGCTTCGGTAGAAGTAACATCAATTACTTGCGTTCCTTCAAGAATCTCGTCAAAACTAAGCGATCCCCCACCGCTTACAGTTAAGTCACCTGAAATGGTCAGGTCGCCAGTTATTGTACCGCCTGAAGATATAGCGTCTGATGTTGTTGATATAATATCACTTCTCATAATCTATCTCCTTAAGAAAGTACTACTCTGACAGTTGCATCGGTAGCAGTTGCTTCCTGCATTTGTAAAATAACAGAATCTCCTAACCCACGAGGTACTCTAAGTGAATATATTGTATCACCACCCTTTAAGTATAAAGAAGCGTCAGTATCTATAATATCTGTAGTTGAAGTACTAAATGCAAAATATATATCTTGGTCAGTTTGTAAATGTACATTATGATAGTTACTTACATCAACTGTATCAGTTGTAGCGTCAACAGCAACTTCTGTCTGCTGTGACCATACCGCTGCTGATTGGGTGTTTAGGGATTCGTGTGCTCTATGTAATTGAAGTTGAGCCATGTTGTTCTCCTTTTAATTGTTGTGCTTGCCATGCGAGGCGAGAATGCTCCTTATACAAGCACGTTAATTTAATTATCTTACTGCAAAATTACTAACTGGAAATGTAATAGATATCTTCCTTCTATTGCTTTGATCATCTGCAATCTTTTTATAAAAATCTCTCATAAAATATTCTTTTAATTGTATATTACCTTCTTGTAAAGCAGCTTGTGCTTTTACATAATCTACTATAGCTAATGATAATAGTCTGTTTAGATTAACATGAGTTGTTTCAACAACACTTCCATCTGCTACTGATACAGGTATCTGATATATTGTGATACTTTCACCAACTGCTTCTGCAGTAAAACTACCAGCAGCTACTTCAAGTTGTTGATAACCAGTACTACCATCAGTTCCTTTTGTTACAACAGTGTAATCACCATCATTACTTGCAGAACCCATTACTCTAACTTTGTCATCAGCTACAAAATCAGTAGCTGTTGAAGTACCAAGGTCTATTATATCTCTTGAACTACCTCCAGTACCATCTTCAAATGATATTGTACTTGAAGATTCTCTAACTGTTGTATCTTCTATTGCTTCAGATATAAATGGTTCATATAATGCTGTGTATTCAACCCTTAATCCATTAGTTATATCTTCATTAGGATATATAAGTTGATTACCAAAGAACTCAGAAGGAAGCTTTACTCTATAACTGCCTACTGTATCTGTAGCTGCAGTTTCTACCCACTGCCATACATGGAGTTTCCTACCATATAACTCATAAAACCAGTTCTTATCTGTATTATAACTCATTATTTTCCTTTATACCATCCATGAACACCTTGTTCCATTCTACGTTCTTCTGTTTTTCGTAATTGTCGGCCTCTATGTTTCTCATAGGCCTTTTTAGCAGGACCAGATTGAGAAACACATTTCTTCAATTTCTGATTATATACTTGACCTTCTGCACACTTTGCACCTTTATGTGGACTTACTTTCTTTCCTCTTTCACCAGTTATTTTCCCTAAAATAGTCTGTTTCTTCTTTCCTGGCCCAGATGTGTATCCCCCTAAACCTTTGCCTCTTTCTAATTGTGCCATTTTTTACTCCTTATTATTCAGGGTCTGTATCTTCCCTTAGTATTGTTTCAGAAGATAACCTTCTAATTCTTTTATACTTCTTATCATTAGTATCTTTTATTGAAATAGACTTAACAGCTATAACATCATTAGGTAAATGATATTCTCTCTGTCCATCTATTATATTTTGCTTATCTTCCTTTAGTTCTTCAAAGTTGCCTGACTTAATAATATTAATAGCATCTTTTACCCATGCTTTAACTAAAGCAGTATTCGTACTGTTAGTACGCTCCATTATTTCAAGTAGAGTCATTATAAGTACTTTATTTCAACATAGATATCTCCACTTGAAGAATCTAGTTTAAATTCGTTTAGTTGATTACTTCCTCCACCAAGCCCATGCAGTGTTATTGCTTCTCCTGCTTTAAGAGTAAAACCTCCGTTTGCAAAATCTCCACCTACTCCAACGGTTAAATCAGAAGTAGTAGTAGTTGTTTTTGCCGATGAAGTAAAGCCAGTATTTTTAATATAGATATAATCGGCTATTGAAGTAGTGTCTCCTATCGAAGCCTCTGTTCCATCTTGTGTTTTTGACACATCTACATGGTTAACAGTTGTATCTGATTCTAATAAAAAATCCGCAGTTCCTCCCATTGATTGAGCAACAGTATCAGTGGTCTTAACATCATGCTGTCCCATGTCACCAGACCCTCCTACTCTATGAAAAACATCAGCACTTGTGCTCACTCTCATTCTTGTTTGATTTCCCACTATACGCCTGCTAACATTACATTTACTACAGCTTCTCTTGTACCACTGCCATAATTTGTATCAAATACTTCTATATCTGCTACAGCCTCTCCAGTATGAAATGGAATCACAATAGCTTCACCAACTGCTAATAATGCAAAAGTCTCACCACTAACTTGAACAGTAATATTACTATCAGCTCCTATAGCCTGACTTACATATTCAACTGCAATTACATGAGCAGTAGCAGGAATACTCCCATCAGTAACGTCAGAAGCTTCAGTCCATCCACTATCATTTAATCCATCAGCAGCTGTAGCTGAAACAACTACATTTTTCCAATAGCATACATCTGCATCTGTATATGTAGTAGAAATATTATAATTACCACCCCATGTGCGTGAGTCTGCATTTCCATCAAGTTGTTTATTTGAATATGTAATTCCTTGCTGTGCCCCAGCAGAATCTCCTACATCTTGTATAACTTCACATGAAGTATGGACTCTTATTTCATTTGCCATATCTTATGCCCTTTGTTGCTGTGCAGCTTGAGCTGCCATTGTTTGTCTAATCATTTTAGAATTATTCTGTACATATGAATTTACTTCTAATTTGGCCCAGTTATAATATTTTTCAGCTTCTTTAGAGTAGTATGCTGCGTTCTGTGTTGCTAATGTAGATTTTTGAACTATCTCACCAACTTCAGAAGCATACTTTTGTACATTAGAATTATATAAAGCTAAATTGCTTTCATATTCTTTAATGTTTTTCTGTAATGAATTAGTATAATTATGTACTTGTTTCTCAACATCATCTTTATAAGCCTGCAATTCAGCAGAATATTTCTGAAGATTTTGAGCATCATCTTGAGAACTTAACTGAGCATTCTGTATAGAAACCTGTAATTGAGCCTGATACTCAGCATTTTCTTTATTAAAACTATTTAAACTATCCTGCAAATTAGATTGGTGTATAGATAGCTTGTGAGATTCCTCATTTTGCCAAGCCTGTACAGAAGTAGATAATTCAAGTTGATATTGAGATAACTTCTGTTGGTACTCTTGCACTTCTTTAGAAACATCAGATTGATAAGCTTGAACCTCAGATGAATACTTTTGAATAGTTGCTGCAAACTCTTGATTCTCCTGTTGCAATACTAAGTTTGGCTCTTGTTGAGCTTCTTGAGCATTTATCTGTGCCTGTTGTATAGCTTCTTGTAATTTACCTTGATATTCAGCATTAGCTTCATTGAATTCATTAAGCTGATTTTGCATTGCTTGACTATAAGCATTGACATAAGCAGAAATTTTTTGTATTTGTATAGATGCTAACTCTGTATCTTCTTCATCTTCTATTAAATGAGCAGCTGTTGCAAACCATTGATCAAATTCTATTGCATTACCATCAAAATCATCAATAGTATTTTCTCCATCTAACTGAGTTAATGCAGTTAATTCTACACCTGCACTATCACTTGCTACAACTGGAGGAGTATATGATGGAGGGACTCCAACATTAGAAATACTAACAGAACTAATAGCTGGCGTAGTATAACTTGGTGAAGCAGGTTTAACAGGAGAAAGAGAAGATACACTAAAAACACCAGGGTCAGATTCACTTAATCCACTTGAATAAGAACTAAATGCTTTTCTTGATTCTAATACAGGAGCACTGTAAGTAGGAGCAGTAGTACTAAATGATACAGAATTACTCGATAATGTAGGAACATTAGGAGAAACTGATGAAATACTTAAATCTGTACCAAAACTTGGGTTAGAAAGAGGTACTGGTGCTACTACATCAGTCCAATCTAAAAGCTTTGATGTTGCTAACTTCGTGAATTCTTTTGAAGCCGCATGAAAAATGACTGCATTTCTTAAATCGCAATCATCATCTATCTTCAGAAAATCTACATAATTTACAAGAGCAGTTTCTGAATCGCTTGGGTCTGGCTTTACTATTACTTTATTACCAGCTTGTATAAAATACTTAGGATATGTTTCAGTAGCATAATGAAGACTTGAACTATTTGAAATAAATCCTTGTAGTGATTCAGGCACTTGTTCAGCGCTAAATCCATTTCTGCTTACATCTAAAATATTATCAGTTGGCTGTGGTATTGTTATAGCTGTTGGTGAAGAATCGCCACCATGAGAAGCTACAGCAGTACTTGTCCCCGCCCATAACATTAAGTTTTTAGGTATACTTGATACTACAAACTTTTGTGCACTCTTAATAAACTGATCATCTGCATCAGATACACCAGTTATATTCTCTATATCAAGTTCTATGTTTGTTGTTGCCATATCTGTACAAGGCTATGCTGCTTCCAAATATTAGAAAGGAAGCTGAAAAATATCAGGAAACAGCAGTCGCCTTATTTATTTAGATTAAGCTCCAGCCCATACACCATCGCCACCGATGATATACCAGCCATCACTTCCATCTCCAACAATAGTAGCCCAGTCGCCTTTGTTAGCTCCAGATTTGGTATTCGTAAGATCACCATCATCTGATGCTGTCATACTTACAGCTGCAATAGTCCCCATGATTTTATCACTTGAATTAGGACTTATTCTAACTAAGACTGCATCGTCAGCACCAGTATTAACAAATGTATACCTAACACCTGCTTTAGTAGCTGGTAAGGTAATTGTTAATGCATCTGTGCCAACAAGGAATACCTTGCCGCTATCATTGTAACTTAGTGTTTGAGATGCTGTAACTGTCTCGACACAATTATCTTGCCAGCCAGCACTCGCTCCTACTCTAGCCATTAGTTACTCCTTACAGTAATCCAGTTTCAAGTTCTTGCAATATAACATCACAAGCAGCTGCACTGGAGTGTAAGAAAAACATAAATGGTGTGAAGACATCACCAGCATCAAAAGTCACATCAGCAGTAGGAGATGTTGTAACCGCCCTACCATCTAAACGGTAAGAAGCAACACCAGCTTTTGAGATGCGAACTTCTACTGTATGAGTTTCGCCATCACCCCAGTTATCCGTAGTATCAGTAGTAACTGTAGTAGCATTATTTAAAATACTTTCTACGTTAATAGCGGTATTTTGCTGATTAAGACAAGCTACATCAGTATAGTTATCAAGAGCAGCATTAGAAGCTTGTGATTTCAACCTAAAGCCAAAAGCACAATCATCAGTAATACTAACATCTTCAATACTATATTTAAGCTTAGCATAAAATGCAGGACCGCCAACTGTAAAAGAATCAACATTTTCAATTCCCTTACTACCGGGATAACTCATTGCCCATTGGAAACCTTCATCATCAGCAGCGTCACCTTCGTAATTCATACCTGTGGAAGCAACTGAAGGCCCGTCAATAGCCTGAGTTCCATTATAAGATGCAGCTAACTGCAATCCATATATAGAACCTGATCCTGCTGGATATTGATGTAATACAACATCCTGAGCAGTTCCATCAGCAAGCTTTTGAGCTCCACCGAGCATACCATCATCAAGTACCATTGGAGGTCTGTCGAAAGTCCAAACATTCTTTGAGTTGATAAGAACATCATCGATCTTACCACCTTGCTTATTTTGTCCATAAAGTGGAATTCCCATTATTCATTACCTCCTTATGACCAGTAAGCGTGGGCTTCTGGCATTTGCCATTCCATCCCAGCTTCTGTTTGGATTAAGTCAACCCGACGATCAACACCACTATTTTCTAAGGTTTGGACACCAACATAAACAGCCGTATCGCGATTCAAACCATTACCAACAAGAGGTCTGTATTTAACATATCTCATATTGACTGCAAGAATCTTGATAGGATGTCCATCAAGGTGAATATTCCTAGCTACATTCATATCACCATAAGGTGTATTAATAGTAGAAATACTAACTCCAAATGCCTTCTTTTTAGCTGTTAAAGACATATCAGCTCTAAAGTTAGGTGATACCTCAAGGTTATTTGAGAAATACCCACTTAGTTTATGAAGCCAGTTGTAAGTAGCAGTATCACAAAAGAACATCGATGCGCTAGCATTGTTGTATCTTGGATCAAGGTAATTGCTTAAATCATCCAAGAAATCGTCCTGTGTCTTAGTTGCAATTGCAAGACTAAACACATTACCATATCCTGAAATATAATCAACAGCACCTTGTGTATACCATTCACTACCGGAATCATACTGAGAACCAAACAAAAGACTTTGTTCGATATCCCACTTGTGTTCGACCAACTTTTCCTTCCAAACACGGGCCCACTCATTAGGTTCATACTTTAGCACGGTAGCACGAGTAGTGTTATCCATTGCCATTGCAGTCTTCCAAATTTGTGTACGTCCGTATCCGGTCGAGAAAGGTTGATCCTTCCATGTTTCTGGGTAACCTGATCCTTGAGCGTGAGCTGTACCAACTACATAAGAACGCATAGGTTCTAATACGTTTGAAACAGAAGCACTATATGTAACACCAATTGGATCATCAGCTACAAAAGAAGTAAGTTCTTTATTAGCAGCTGCGTCCAAAGGTCTAACAATCGTACCTGTTATCGGCGTATAGTAATACGTCTTAGCAGTTTCAACAGCACCATCATTTAGTCCACGGCCTACAACACTAGCAGTATTTGCTTGAGCATGCACAGTATCAACTTTAACAATATAATCTTTTTGACTAACACTTGTTACGGCTGAGCCGCCATCGTGTCCACCAGTATCATTACTTGTCATGTTAATCTTGATCATTTGACCAGGAAGAAGGAACTCAGGTTGAGTACCATCATCTCCAACCAAAATATCATTACCTGACTGTCCAAAAATAGTACCTATATTGCCAGCTGATTTATAATCAGTTGCCATAAATACTTTTACTTGCTGTCCAGCAGATGTTGATAAAGCTGCTCCGCCACTGGTTAATAGTTCTGAGCTTACAAATGTATCTGCAGACCCATTATAAAAACCAACGACATACGCATATCGCTTGTGATAAGAGCCACGCCTCTCTGTGAATTTAAATTCAGGATCATCTGTCGGCTTTTTAGCAAGTTTAGACACAAAGCGAAAAAATGGGTCTTGAGCAATCGCTAATTCGGATACTCTGTCACCAAAATTGTACTTTCGTCTAAGATCGCCTGTATCAAGCGAAGATGATGCTGGACTTATACCAGTAGGAGAGGAGGATTCGGTTAATCCAGATTCTAACTGAAATAGATCAGCCATCTTTATTAACTCCTTATTTTAATTAAAGTATTCAGCTAAATTAGCCAAATACAGAATCTAATTCTGAGTCAAGTCCTACTATGGCATCAAATACTGAATCATCTGGAGATTGTTCGACTGGCGTGCTTCCTGCTGTAGCAAGAGAACGAGGTTGGTCTTGTGCTTTACGCATTTGATCAGCCATCTGTTGTCTTGTGTTATCAGCTATATTAGCTTCCCTGCCCTTTCGATTCTTTAGAAAATAAATATCTTCTAGCTCAAGTGATTTGGATTTAGCAAAGTCAACAAAATCTTTCCACTCATCATCAGACATTTCATGTTGTTGACGAAAAGCAGTTTCTTTAGCTAACCTTTGGTTTTCAGTTTTTTGTGTCTGCAAAGTATTATTCAATCTTCGCTGCACTATACCGTCTACCGTTGCACCTAACACTTTCGCTGAATCGGATTCAGGAGTGCTGAAAGCATCATCAGCATCGAATACAAAATCTTCAGGTAATTCAAGCTTTTCAGACATATTCTGAGGAGCTTGACCCCCACCCTCAAAGTAATTCCGCACATGCTGAATTAAATTAGGGTCTTCTCTCATTGCATCGAGTATAGGCATATATGGTTCGAGTTCTTGAAGTTCTCCGTTTAATCTTTTTGCTTCTCTACTTGAATCACTATACCTCTTTTGCAAAGCTTCTTGACTAACGTCATCACTTTGCTGCTGAACTTCACTAGGGCTCTGTGGTGTGTTATCACCTTCTTCCGAGGTTAACTGCGTAAGTTCTTGTTCATCTTGGATACCACCATTAACAGATGAGTCTAAAGCAGTAAAAAAGTCTTCAGATTCACCAGTGTCAAAGATACTATCTTGGACATCACTTTCAGGGGCCGTTCCGGCGTTGCCTACTTGTTCTTGTTCCATTTGCTATCCTTTTTGTTTGTTAAAATATAGTATTGGTAAAATATTAAACACAACTATTCTTTTGCTATACACAGGCTTTTAATTTCTTGCTCCAAACTTGACCAGATTTACACTTCCTTTTACCACCTTTCTCAGGATGAACCTTATTATGTTTAGCCTTAGATATAACTTCTACGTTTGATCTACTATTATTTTTCTTATTATTATCTTTATGATGAACTACTTCACCACGACCAGCATTTGCCTTGTTTCTATAATGAGTTTGACTGCTTCCATCTTTCCATCTACCATTCTTACTCCCGCTTCTCGACATATTGGGATAAGATTTCTTATTCCATTGTACCAATTATTTCCACCACTTTTTCTTTTTCTTTTTTAATTTTTTACCTTTCAGATATCTATCTACATTATAACTTGCTAAAGAGTCTGAAGGAGTTGTCATATATTTACTCTGAGCAGCCATATCAGATTTCTGTCTTGCAATACTCATTTTCTTCGATTTACCTTTCCCAGTATAATATCTTTTACCTTTAGGAGTATTGTATTCCATTACAGTAGAAACTTCTCCACCTTTTCCAACCCTAGTTCCTACACTACGTTGTCCACGAAGAGCTCCTTTTGCAACAGTAGTAGTTTTTGTATATCCTTTACCTTTTTCAACAGTCGATGTTTTCTTTATTGTATCGGTTGAAACACATTTACCAATCTTTTTATCCCAAATCTGACCAGTTTTACATTTCTGAGCCATTTACGAATCCTTTATTCACCTTCAGTTTCACCAGCAGCAACTTGCTGTTTAATAGCCATTTTCTCTTTTTCAAACTCTGCCTTCAACATTCCTCTTAGGAGTTTCTGTTGTGCTTCTGTTTCTAATACATCTTTACGAACTTCATTAGTAGCATCTCCAACTTTCATCTTAATACCTGCCTGTACTAACTGACGTTCTAATGTTTCAATAGTTCCTTCTTTATCTTTTAAAGATTCTTCCATAGACGATATCTGTCCTTGCATCTGAGAATACATTGATTTTCTTTCTACAATCTGCTTCTTATTCCTGATATCTGTTTCAGCAATCATTGCTATATCATCTATTAATCCTGCCTGGAACCACTTAAAATATTCTTCAAGAAGAGCCCATCTGTTAATAGGCATTGTTGCTCCAGCTATAAGCCTTACATCAAACCTTGATGAGTTATAATCTCTAAATAGTCCAATTGCTTTTCCATAATCATTATAAATAGGGATATTAATTCTTGATTCTTTATCTTGATCAGGTTTCTGACCTGCTTCAGGTTGTACAATTCTAAATACTTTCTCTGCTGTATAATGATTCTGTGATATCATTTGAAAACATTTACCAAGATGTTCAAGAGCAGGTTCTACAATAGAACCCATCCATGCTTTCAATCTACGAGTACCAAATTCATCATTCGCAAGTAATCCTCTATATGTCTCAGCCTGCTCCTGAGTAAATCCCATCATTGCTGAAGGAACACCTGCTATATATTCAGCATCCTGTTTACCTTCTTGGACTACTGAGAAAAATGCATTGTTGATTGGAGCTGGTAATATAGGAGTAGGTGCATTAAATCCTTGTCTGTACTTTAATAAGGCACCAGGAGCTGATGAATACCGTTCCCATTCTTCTTCAGGTACAGAACCTTCTTCATACATCCATCTCAAGTTAGAAGCTAAGTTAGCATTATGTAACATGATTTGGTGAGCCTTATTTATCTCTTGCTGTTTACCTATAAGAGGAGTTACAGCACTCATTGGGTAAGGAGTTCCCGTATACATATATGGAATTGGAATAATAGGATACTCAGGAATTTCTAAAGTACGTTCATATAATAGAACATCATCACCTACAGAGCATACAAGTACAATCCTATTTTCATAAAACTGTATTGAATCCACTATGTTATCAGCCATTCCTCCGCCTTTAATGAGAGCCCTATAGCTCTTTTCAGACATAATCTTTTGGTCTATAACAGTAGCTGCATCTTGGGCCTCAGATGTAAGTTGCATCTCTTTTTCCTGGGCTGCTTGTTTAGACATCTCTTCAGCCTTCTGCATCTCAAGTTGTGCTCTCTCAGGAATAATCTCCCCTGCTTCAACAGATTGCTGTATTTGTAATGACTTTTCTTTAAGACTGACTTCAATTTCCTGACGAAACTTCTCCATTTCTTCTTCAACATGATCCTTAATTTGCTTCATTTGAATAGGAGTTGGGTCAATCTTTATAAATACATTTCTGTATGGAAACTTTACTTTCTTATATGTTTCATAGTATGGCAGTATAGCATCATCTTCAGCTTCTAAGTCTATACCTAATGTTATATCTTCCTGCTGTATTGAAGCAGACTGATCTAAATCTCTTTGTGAATAACTTACAACATCACTTGATGCTTCTACTTTCTTTATCTTAGCAGCAAACTGAGGAAACATATTAATTAATCTTGTACGAGATAGATTCTTACGAATACTAATAAAAGAAGCATCTCTAAATAAGAAATCTTTACTCGCAGGGTCTACATATACATCATATGGTTCTACACGCTTAAATAATACTTCTCCCATGCCCCTGTCTAAATCAGGGTCTACATCAACCATGAAGTAGCCAATACCTTTAGTGAGAGCATCAAGAGCTACTTGACTATATATTGATTTACCGTTAGACATATGCCAGCAATAATCTGTTATGTCTGAATGTACCTGAGCTATATCTGTATCATCACCTGTAACGCCTACTGCTTTCCATCTTGGATTATTAGCAGTTACAAAGTATTTCATTATCTCTACAATAGGAGTTACCCTGTTTATAATGAATGTAGGCATCCCTGACTCTTCAAGCATAGACTGCTCTTCTTTAGTCAGT
>Ga0208011_1000843_pt1 | contig 11386 bp, 10 predicted proteins | sample 7_EtaG_FD_184080 | JGI IMG/M metagenome (GOLD analysis project Ga0208011, IMG submission 184080) | Marine viral communities from the Subarctic Pacific Ocean - 7_ETSP_OMZ_AT15161 metaG (SPAdes) (version 2) | ecosystem: Environmental > Aquatic > Marine > Oceanic | place: Pacific Ocean | collected... | reverse complement strand
CACTCCAACCCAAAATCCCATACAAAGGCAGCAGTGAAATAACTTGCCTAATCCGCCCCAAGCTTTACACGGCGGGCGAATCCAATTAAAGATTGAGCCGTGGACAAGCATAAAAGTCATGCCGTATGCGGCGAGTATAAAGTGTAGTAGTTGCATTAATTCTTCTTTCTATTTGCCACTGACCGGAATGTCTTTACCTTTGGTCGTCACGGCTTGAGTCAGGCGCCTTGCAGACGACTGATCAACAACTTCGCCGTCTACTGTTTTAGCATATATTTCCAGGACCCTCTCCGTCTCCGCTTGAACGCGACCGGACCACAGAACTTGAACCCTTTCACCGGCTTCGGCAGACGCATCCGCCATCTCCGAATCCAGATATCGCATCTCCGTGGCCATCTCAATCGCGGCCTCTATCTTATCAGCAGCCTTAGGATGCCATTCGCGAAGAGCTTCTAGCTCCTCGTGCACCTTGCCGGTGGGGTCGGAGATCTTGTCGTGCAAATCTAGGGCTAATCTTTCAATTGCGTCAACTGTTACGTTGGCCTCACTAAACGACTTGTCGTGGAACGAGTAGTCTACGAGCTTTACGAGTTCATCATTTTTCTGCTCCAGTTCCACATATTTCATATGTAACTCCGAATCCAAAGCGTCGGGACCTCCCAAATTACTGTAGAAGTCACTGTTCAATATATCGATAGCTGATGCTAAAATTTTCTTGTCAATTACTTCGCCGCCGCATTTAAATTCATACAGCAATGCCTCGCAAGTTATGGCTGTAGGAAGTTGGGAAGGATCGATGTCTCCTTGTGAAACCGCTTGCAAAGCATTGCCAATTTGATCCGATATAGCTTCGAGTGTCCCACTATAAGCTGCCAGAAGTATTAAGGCCGCCCCCAAAACCCAGAGGCCCGGGCCGATATAAGGGACCAGCTTGCGCGCGCCTTTGGCCACAAGTCCCAGCAAATGCATGGCGCCGAGATACAACTTCATTCCAAAAGTATTAAGCATACTCGCGAGAATCTTAATAATACGATTTATTGCGTTTATTACAAACTTAAATCCTTTAACAACAGCAGAACTCTTAAGCTTAGCCCACTTTTCTTTGCCCCACTTTTTAATGGCCTGAAGGTCCATTCCTTCTTCAAGGCAAAGTTCTTCTTCAATGAGACCCCACTCGTGCTCTACAGCTTCGTTTAAAATATCAAAGAATTGTTCTTCGGTGAGCACTCCTTGGCGTGCTTCTTCGCACAATACATCAAAATTCTTTTCTCCCACCACCCGTTTATTTTCAATAAGCAAAACTTTATCATCGATTAGATCGCGCACTTCCTCATTTTCATCGAGGTAGCGGCGCCAGTTTTCCATGATTAGCTTCATCTCGCTCATTATCTAATACCGGTTGCGGAGTGGGTAGTAGTAATAGCCGGGGCGCATAGAGCCCTTCTGGGCATACTGTGGAACTTCACCGTATTCTGTTGAATCACGATCGCTTGGATGAGTATACATATCCTCAACCTCTTTCTCGTATCGATCGGCAACTTGCTCGTGTGTTTCTTCAATGTTTATAAACTCTGAAATAACATACACAGCAGCCTGTAAAGAGTTGATGTGCTCGTTCTTGAAGATCTCGGCTTCTAGAGATCTATACATATCGCCGCCCTGAATAGATGACCGTTCTATGATTCCCTTGTCGGCCATTAATTCCATAAGCCTGTTCTGATAATCGTATACATCTTCGGTTGCCGATGTTTTGGGGAAAGTTACAACCTTCATTTTGTCGGGCATAACAGCAATATCTATCTTTCTGTGATCCATAACAAGCAGAGAACCATCTAGCGCTCGGCGCGCGTGTAACTCTACGGTTGCTTCTGGTACTCCAATCTTGATATTAATCATTGGCTGTTAACTCACACACTAGTTCTTGTGTTTTTAAAATCTTATTAAGATCTTTCTCGGTAAATTCTCTTTTGCGGAAGCCTTCAAGATAGTTCACAACTTCCTCTATTTTTTGTTCAACCATCGGAGGGTTGGATGACTCGGAGGAATTGTCCAGAGATTGCTTAAGTCTTTTTAATTCTTCGTTAAGATAAATACGCAGTTCAAATCCGTCGTCCGCAAAGCTCGTGACATATCGGGTTAGAAGATCTTTTTGCTCCTGCAGCAAAGAATCATATTTGTTATTGAATTTCTTAATAAACGAGCCATATGCCAAAGTGTCTAGTGGCCGCAAAGTATCAATCGGAGCAGCTTCTGGCTTCTCACTCATCGTATCAACTATCGCTTGCTCAAATAATACTTTCTTTTTGATCGATGTCTTGGAATTAAAGATTGCGTCAACCGAAGCCATTGATTTATAATTGGTAACAAAATTGGACCAGACTTCCTGTCCGAGCCCCTTGTTGATGGCTGCTATTAATTGAGACTGGGCACTAAAAACAGAGCCCTCGTCCAACTGATGATATGCCTCTTTTGTCTCGTGTAATAACTTTTCTGCTACCTTGTGATTGATGTTCTTGGTTTCCAGTAAAATGTTGTAGAGTTCCAGTTCTTTATACAGAATAGTATTCTTGGAAAAGAATTCTTTCAAAACAAGAACAATCTTCTTCTTCCTTTCAGAATTGTTTTCTACAACACATTTGGTGAACTCTTTGACTAGAGCTTCATAAATGAATGCTGTGTTTCGTTTCTTATTATGTTTCATCCTTATCAGCCTCTTTTTTCTCTAACTGCTCAATAAGCTTGCGAACTTTTGTTGTGTTCTCAAACATTAGTTCTTCACTCTTACTATAAATAGAATGTTTTTGCTCTTCTAGACCCACCAAACTTCTGAAATCGGGCATCCTGATGTTTCCAACAGATGCGCCGGTCGTAGATCTGTCGCTTCGCAGGCGCTGTGATTCGGGAGCCACCATATTTCTAAACTCTCTCCGGTTTGCTCCAACACCTGTTCTCAAATCGTTGCGGCCGTCTTTTCTTACATAGTGGCTTTTCTTATAACGACTGACGTGGCCATCGTCCTTACGGGCCGGCGCGGTCAAAAGAGCCGTTTCATCTTCGCCTCCACCCTCTTCGCCACCAAGTTCGTCGCCGCCTAATTCGTCTCCACCAAGATCGCCTCCGAGGTCTCCACCAAGATCGCCTCCGAGGTCTCCACCAAGATCGCCCCCGCCGAGAGCCTCTTCGGCTCCCTGCTCAACCACAGCCTCAAGAGCTTGCTGGAACTTACGATCGTAGAAAGTTTCTCTCTGGTTACGAAGAATTTCGTCATCAGAAAGTCCGAGAATATTGTGAGCAACCCAGCGTTTGCTGTAGGTCCCCTCTGGGATTGCTGTGGCCGTTTCAAACTTGGTTCTCATATATTCTAGCTGCTGTAATTCAGCAAGACGAGATGGGTTGTTCAGGGACAGATCAAAACCAATCAAATCTTCGCCGCGGAAGCCAAGAGTATATAAGTGAACAACAGCAATCTTTTCTAGTTCTGATACGAAGGCTCTTTGTAATCTCTGAATTGTTCTAGCAAACCGAATATCCTTTTGGGCAAGAGTTGTCTTATCTTCGTCCGCTCCTTCGAGGTTAGTAAGATATGCTTGGGGGATCTTAATAGCAGAGAATAACTTATCTCGAAGGTATTTCACATCGTCAATATCATTCAAACTGGAAGCACCTTGCAGAGACGTAATGTCAGACCCAACTCCACCACGCATAGGAATAAAATAATCCTCTTCCAATGATAAGGGGTTGTAACGGAGATCGACGCGGCCAGTTGTCGCATCCACCATAGAGTTTCTTTTCATCTCGGTTTTTACTTTTTCCATATATTGCGCAACATCCTGGGGCGGAATATTACCAACGTCGATCTTAAATATCCGGCGCTCCGGGGCACGAACAACGCGATATGCGATCATAGCATCTTCAAGAAGAACCAGTTGGCGCCAAATGCGGCGCGCAGGATCAAGAATAGACGTCCCATATGGAGCGTGGCGATCGTTCCCAAGAATACGGAAATGGGCAACTTGCCAATTTTCAAATGTCATACCAGCGCCATTCCACTGATACTGAACATAGTTTGGATTGGTGGGGTCTTGGCCCTCTAACCTCTCGACTTCGTTGTTCGGTAAACCGATGACGGAGGTGACCCCCATTTTTTCATCGATGTCCAAATAAAGAAACAGATCACCATACTTGGTCATTGAACGAGCCCAACCAAAGGCATTGAACTCCACATTCAAAACATCATAGAATAGAGACTCAAGAATTGTTTTTATTTCCAAGTTCATACATTTTATAGAGAGCATCTTGTTATACTCATTAGATGTCGTCATCTCATCAGCATAGATATCGATTGCTGACGCAATCTCGGGCATATACTCCATCTGTTCAAAGTCTGTGTAGCGCTCGGCTCTACCTTGATTTCTGAAAGCAGCAGACGTAAAAAGATTATAATTCTGTGAGAAATTATTATCGGAGCGTTTAAACTCTTGGCCACTTAAAGATCGAAAACGACTGCGATATTTATCTAAATCGCTCCGTCGCTCCTGGCGAGCGATCTGGGCCCGGTAATTTATGATTGGACCAGATAAAAGTCTGGTCAGCCTCTTGAAAAGAGGGGAAACAGGATTTCTTGGGTTTTTCTCGTTAGTCGCCATTTTCTACCCCTTTATCAAAGCAATATACATTTCATTAAAGTTTATTGCTTCTCCGGCCCTTTGATTTTCTTTCGTCATTTTGTGTCCTGTCATTCCTGGAATTGTTGTGGAAATGCTTGTTTTAGATGTTGATATCGCTGAGAGGAAACTCTTGCTATATTCTACATTCTTTTGGCTTTCCACGATTACAGTATCCCTTACCCAACACCCGATAGCAAACGACATAACTAGATCATCATTATAACTTCTCATAGCCTGGGGCCTTCCTGCTTGCCAAATAAAAGTCTTCATTTCTGAAAGCAGACGATTTGAATTAATCTTAATTAGTTTGTTTCTCATAAACTCTTCCATCTTTGCTACAATCAAAGGTCTCGTTTTTGAAGATGTCGTGAAGCCGGGAATAACATTGGATTGCCATTGTGCAGCAACCGGATCCACGTATTGATGGTCGCCCTTCCGAGAGTGGTATAGATTAGGATACCCTTTATCTAGCAACTTTTTAAGCACTGCGTAGCCTATATTGTTGTTTTCTATAACAACCATAGGATTTCCATATTCAGCAGCCACGCTGTAGAGTATATCAGCAAAGTCGTCGGGCGTCGGTTTTCCAACGTATTCCCCCACCACTTCCATTGTTTCCAACTCAAAGATGTGAAATGCGCTATTGTCTTTTCCATCACCTCTCGCCACGTCGGCAACAATCAAGTAGGGCTTTTCTGGTTGGTATCTTTTCCATATCCAGTAGTTTCTATCAAAACCGGTTCTATATTCTGGCGTGGCTGTCTTTTCTAAATACCACTGAATATCATCAGGGTGAATAACTGTCTCACCAGAAACATTAAAGTTACACTCAAGTTCTTGAGCAATCTGTCGCTTGGACATATTCTTGGTTTCTTTATCAAACCAAGTTTTGTCTCTATCCGGGTGAACATCCCATAACAAAGTAGTCATATGGAACGCATTTGTTCGGGCCTCTGCTTCTACACAATTTTGATGGAACCAGTTGCCCACACCATTTGGGGTGGAAAGCGCGATACATCGACCACCAGTTGATAGTGTTGGATAGAGCGCAGTCCATAACTCACCCAGTTTTTCAACGTGAGCGGCCTCGTCAACCACCAACAATGAAAGGGCTTCCGAACGGCCAGCATCAGCCGATGTAGAAGAGCCCTTAATCTGCGAACCATTTGAAAGTTCAAAAGAAGTTCGGTTATCTACTATGATTTCAGAAATACGCATCCAATCTGGTAGATGCTTGATAATTGCTTTTACTTTTTTGACGAGGTTTGTGGCTGTTTGGAGTTTGGTCGCGACCACGAGAATGTTCTTGTCCCGATGGAATAGCATTAGCCAACTTATGTAAGCCGCCGTGACTGTAGAAATACCCAACTGCCGGGCTTTTAAAATAATATTAAAACGATAATCGTTAAAATCTTTGAGGAGATCCTCTTGATAGTCATACGCCTTAAAAGGAATTAGCCCTCTTTGAGGGTGGGAAATACGACAATAATTTGTTGTAAAGTAAACTGGATCTTTGCCCGCTTTTACAACCTCTTTTAAAATCTCTTTTTTAGTAAGGCGACTCCCCATAACATTTGTTACTTGCCTTTGCGTGTATCGTTGGGGGGTCGTTTGTTCTTGGGGCCTAGTGCGAGCCAGTCCTTCACGGCGCTATCAAGACGATCTTTATCAGAGCCTCCTGATACTTCTCCCACATCGGTCATCCCACCAATGCGGTAATCACATTGCGCCTGAACATCTGTGCGATAGTTGGACATACGCTGAACCATAATGTGGTGCTCTCCTTCTAGGGTGAGGGTGAGGGTGTTGCCGGTGATTACCTTATATTCTTTCTTCAAGAATTTTACAATATCTTTTAGGTGTGAAGCAATGTCGTCTTCAAACCCCGGAGCCTTAACGTCTCTGAGAAGCACCTCGGCCTGATAGGACACACGAAGAATGGGGCCGTGAAATCTGACCTTAAATCCATCCATAACGCGGCGATCATTAATGTAGTGGCCGTCTTCCCTGCTAAGACCAGCCGAACGGGCTTTGCCGTCGGCTTGCAGTTCTTCCGCGTGAGCGCCGTCGTATGCGTTGGCTGCTGCCTGGTTTATTCCTTGTATGATTTCGTATACTGTTGCCATATTATTCTTCCTTGTTTGGTCTCCAACCAGTTGCCCATCTTTCTTCCCGGTCCTCGATATGTTGTATATAGCATATCCAGCAAGCACTGAACTTATTCATATACAAATCATCTCGCGGATGAAAAGAATATCTTTCACAAACAGGACACGTCCTATTGTGGTCTCTATTAAGTAGTTTTTTGTTTATTAAAAATCCGTCTTGTTCTACTTTGTCTTGGGATTCGGCCAATTTGGCAAATTTCTTCTGTTCTTCTTGGGACTGCGTAACATATTCTTTCTCTTTGTCCTCGTCCCAAAAACGTTTTGGATTGTTAATAGCCTCTTCACCATACTTCTGCGATATGGCTTTTTCTAATTTTGCTATATAGTCTTGATCTTTGCTCACTGTACTATCTGTGTGGATAGAGCGAATACGCCCAGCGACGTGAGGGTGCCAATTCCAAACCCCAAAGCCACAAGCCAAGGACCATTGGCGGGCTTTTGTCCAATGATTAGTTGTTGGAGGCGATCGTTTTCTGTCGTCTTAATGATCATCATTTGCTCATATCGATCTTGCCAAGAGGCAACCTCGATATCTTTGTAGTCCAAGAGCAAAGTAAACCTTTCCTCCTGACGCTCAAGTTCATATTCTAAACGCAAATCACACTCTTCATCAGAAAACTGCCTGTCCGTCAGCACCTTGGCTGCTGCCTCAATAGATAACAGAATACCGTCAAAAGGAACTTCATCTCCCTTTGTAACATTTACTATTTCTTGTGCGGCAACAGATTGTAGAAGAAAAAGATTTATTATTAAAAAACAAAAAACTTTCTTAACCATGCTCTAATCCAAACTCTTTTGCTATCTCGCGAGACAATCTTTCAGAATCATTATAGTTTTCATCAACTAATCTTTTAAGAGCGGCTTTTTTATTTCGATCAAGTTCATCGCCCTTTGCTTTATGGGCTTCTTCTAGATCGGCAAGCCGTCGCTGATGTTCTTCTAATCTCTTGTTCTTTTCAGATATCTCAACATTATACGTGTGTGCTAATGTTTCCATTTCAGCATCGTGAGAATCTCGTTTGATTTCTATTAATTCTAGAAGTGTAGCTGTGTAGCTACCGTTTCTTGTTATTGCCCAGATTAAAAGACTTACTATCAGCGCTAAAACTATAACAATTATCCACCACCACTTTTTAATATAAAGCCGTGTTTTCTGAAAGAATAGTTTAAGCCGAGGAAGACCCACCGTCAACACCCTTGAGGCGCGCTACTGTATCAACTACAGTTTGTCCCCCGATATAAACACAGGTGATAATAACCCAATCCCCGGATGCCAAATCAGAGAAAGCCAACAAGCCCGTGGCTGTGGCCCAAGCGAGCAGCTTCCTGGAAACCATCTTGTCCAGGCCTTTATCTATTACGTGTCTTACTTTGCGTACCATTATTGATTTACCTTTGCGAAACCGCCAACCTTATCTATCGTGATCTCCGTATCCACTATGTCTTTTAATGAATCTAGGTGCGATACTAGGACGACGGTTTTAAAATACATCTTAATTAGTTGTAAGATCCTAATAAATCCCTCCATATTTTCAGCATCTAATGCGGTTCCTGGTTCATCCAAAATAAATATATTTCCTTTCGGAAGAGATGAAACAGACAAAAGCGCCAAACGGATTCCCATAGAAGCAATCGTCTTTTCGGCTCCGGAACCCATTTCAATAGGGCGCGGTTCGTGGTGAGGGTGCTTTATCAAAATGTTAAGTTTGCGGCCGTCCTCCTGGAAGAAGACTTCAAAATCAACGATATTAGATAAAACCTTTGCCACCTCAATATTAATCACCGGCAGTCGCTTCTTGATAATATCATAAGCAATTCCATTGGAATGGACACAGCGCATAAACAAATCATAGGCTGTATACTCCTTTTGGATATTGGCCAACTCGGACTTCTTATCCTGTAACGTTTCTAATTGGCGCTCTAAAGAACCGATTGAACGATGGTGCTGATTAACATACCCTTCGTGTTGAAGGATTTTCTTTTTGACGCTCTCTATATCTTTCTGAACTTGGGTGCGCGACGTGAACAGTTTTTCAATGTTCTGGATGAGTTCTTTCTTTTCTTCATACAGTTCAATCTTTTCATCCGCCTCCGACAACTGGTCGGCAAACCCTTTTATCTTGGCATAAAGTTTTTCTATTGAGACCTTGTTGTCTCTTTTCAAAATCTCAAAGTTATTTTTCTCAATAATTGTATCGTTATATTTATCAATCAAAACAATCATTTCGTTGGAGTCAACAGAAACTATCTTTGTTTTAAATTTAGTTGCCTTTTCAATTTTATCAATAATTTCTACTTCTAGAGTCGGAAGTCCAAGAGCAGCCAAATTGGCGTCCCGAATAAACTGACATTTGGGATACTTGTTGCCGCAAGGAACTTCGTCTAGTAATTCAATCTTCTTGTTCATCGCCTTATATTCGTTGTCCATAAGACGAGCACTGTTTACCGTGTCATCATACAAAGTTTTAAAATGATCAAATTCTTTCTTTTTTTCCAACAACTCTTCAATATTCAGGCCGGTAAGAAAATCATTGTATTTTTCCAACTTTTTGTCGTAATCGACGTTTTGCGTTTTGAGGCTGGTAATCTTTGTTTTTGTTTGATTTATGTTATTTTCTAAACCAATCTTTGTCTCCAACAACATTTTTATGTCAAGTCGTTCTGCTGGAATTGATTCTATCTGTTCTGTTAAAGAGGCATACTCTGTTTCTGACTTTCCTAGTGTCTCTCGCAGATCTACACAAACATCCTTTTTATTTTTCAAATCCTTTTGTGCGTCTTTTAAGGATTCCGCACAAGCCGTAATATCATCATCATAACTAACGTTGCCGGCGCGGCGTATAAGAGCTTTAAGATCAGCCGAGTCTTCGTGGGCTAGTTTAAACTTTCTTTCAAAAATATCCAAATCCAAGAACTTGGCCAATATTTCCTTGCGTCTCGTGGAGCCCTCCTTGATAAAAGACAAGCTGTCAAGTTGACTTGACATTGAGGTCAACAAAAAGTCTTCTACTGTCCCGAAACGTTTGCGAATATGAGCATCGGTTTCATTACGCGTGTTTCCATTAAGACTGAAAGGCTCGTCTATAATCGGATTGTGGCCACTAAAGTCTAGCGAAGTGCGTGCCTCATTTGTGGTTTCCCCTTTGAGCTTCTTTATATATTTTTCAGAAGTCCTCTCAATTGTATAGGTTTTGTCTCCTATCTGAAGTTCTACATATCCACGACAGTTTTTCTTATGCTGATTAATAATGTTAAAGTTCTTGCGCTCGTTCTTTGAGGTGGTATTAAACATCGTATAGAGCAACCCATCTACAATGCTAGACTTTCCAGAAAAGTTCTTACCAAAAATGCCCACAATACCATTCAAGTTGGTAAAGTCAACCCTGTTTTTTTCGCCATAGTTAAACAGGTTGTCCCATTCAAACTTGTTAATATTCCAATTAACATTCCGAGCGACTTCTTCGGTCTCCTCGATCTGTGAGTTATATTTGCGGTTGAGTTCAAAAACTCGTTGGATGGTATCTTCCGTGGGCTCATAGTCTTTTAGATACTCACGAATAAGATTTTCCTGGACTCCTTTGTCTCTTAGGTTCTCAATCTTAAATCCATTACCAATATCAACTACGCCCCTTTCACCCGCAGCACGGTTAAGAAAAGTAATGCTCTCGGGTTTAAAACGATGCTTGGCAACCTCCACAGCCTTGCGCATAACGTCAAGTGGTAGATTGTTGTTGCTCACAAGACGCAGACGAGAGCCGGGACGAACCTTGGTGCCCCTGGGCATTCGCCCTTTTGGCGTAAGTTCAATGGTCATAAAAGGTTTGGGGTTGAGCAAGACGTGATGACTTACATTGAAAGTATCCTTGTCTTCAATCTCCCAAATCAAAAAACCTTTATCGTTGGTCTCCCCGTGGTTCTGTTGAACAGTTGAGCCAGCGTATCTCACGCGACCTTCGGGATCAAGAGTCTGATTGGTCTTGTGAATGTCTCCCAACAATGCGTAATCGTGGCCACCGAAGATGCCCACATCGTGATCACCGTGGGTCATCACCCAACCCGTATCGGTTTTAACACCAGATACAGAGCCGTGATAAAGTGCGATATTGATCCTCTCGGGATCACTCGGTTTGGTCCAATTATCTTCATCAAAAACCGATAGAACATTTAAGGCAATGTGCGGGCCTACAAGGACTTCTCCGGAGTTTTTAAGTAGATGTAAGTCCGGTAAGTTCAAGGCCCTTACAATCGGTGTGAGGGCGTCCTGGCGGCTGCTATTCTTTAGGTTGCCGTCGTGGTTGCCTAAGATGATGTAGGTAGGTGCGATCTTGGCCAGATTTGCGAAGAAGTCGGAGCAAAGCTCAACGAACTCTGGTGAAATCTGTGTCTTGGTGTGGGCGATGTCGCCGCAGTGAACGATGTAGTCTACTTTTTCTTTTCGTAGTGTCTCGTAAAGTTGATCAAAAACGATCTTGTATTCGTAATGAAACTTTAAGTTTTTTATATGCGTGTCCGCAATGTGTGCGATCTTATACACGTAGTTATCCCCTATGC
>Ga0208011_1000839_pt1 | contig 11440 bp, 11 predicted proteins | sample 7_EtaG_FD_184080 | JGI IMG/M metagenome (GOLD analysis project Ga0208011, IMG submission 184080) | Marine viral communities from the Subarctic Pacific Ocean - 7_ETSP_OMZ_AT15161 metaG (SPAdes) (version 2) | ecosystem: Environmental > Aquatic > Marine > Oceanic | place: Pacific Ocean | collected... | reverse complement strand
CATTCCTTGAACTATCATCTACCCTTTCAAGGAATATGTTTTGATCAACCCCACCGTTAGGGTTATTTTGCATTCTTCTAGAGTTAATCGATCCTACAATCCCGTCAGATAAAACATAATCAAGTTTTGTAGCAGCTGTGGCCCATAGAGACTTACGTAATTTAAATACTCCAATGTTTAAGTAATCATCAAACTGTCTATTATCAATATCATAATCAGTAAGATTTTCCATTACCTCCGATAAGCTATTACCTCTACCCGTTGTGAAATTCGCCGTTGTAGGGAAAGTTAAAGTAGAATCCGGCACAAGTGTAGTTTGAGAATTTGGAGCATTAGTAGCTAATGCCACATTTAATGATCTAACACTTGAGATGGTATCAAAATTAGATCCAGGGTTGATACCACTGTTATCAATAGCACCTACGTAATATCCTTCAAACCCGTTATTAATAGTTGTTTGTGATTTGTTTAAAACAACTAAACCAGCTTTACCTAAGGCAGTAATTGGTCCTGTAGTAGAGAAGTTACTAGTAAGAGTTCTTTGCACTGACCCGGCTGCTGACCAGTCAAACCCTGTACCATCTATAGCACTAAGGTATTGTGATTTGGTTAATTCAAGATGAACCGGAGCCCCTAATATATATACACCCGATAAGCTACCACCTATAGTTAAGTCAGCTGGGGATGCACCAGCCACGTCACGCGCAGTAACTGGATAAGCTAATGCGGAGTATTTAGCCCCAAATCCATCTCCTGTCCCAACGCCGTATGGTAGCCGTGATGCGTAAACATTACCGGGGGAATTTAAAAGTTCGTTTATTGTGTAGTATAAGTATCTTTCAGCTGAAGTGGTTGGTGTACCAAATATTTGATTTAATTCCTGCTTAGAGGTTATTTTAAGTACCTCGTCACAAGGTCCTTGTTGTGCAAAACCGGTAACGTAGATATTTGTACCTACGTTAGCTGGCGTTGTCAATGAAAGATCTGATTCTCTGATTTCTACTCCCGGGGAGGTTATAGTGCGCTGTGCCATAAAATTATTTATCCTATTTCAGCCAAATAAATTCAAAAATTAACGATTTCAGTATGTAATTGCGAGTAGACAAAAGTAAATCCTGAAGATATCTCATCTGGATTTTGGTAATTATAGTTTACCGCTTCAATTGTAGTAGGAAACGCTTTAGTATATGTAAATTTTATTCTGGTATTATTAAATTCATCTTTACCAAAAATAGTTAAATCAGTCTGATAATCTGAAAAATCTGGATCATTTGTTTCTAATTTACGAGAATTGTATGTACCGTCATACTGATCATGTAATAAGTTAAGCCAAGTATACATAACCCAGTAGTTTTTGTACTCGTTATCTACATTAAAATTAACACTTACTGGTGGGTATGGGTTCTTAGCATGTGAAGATACATACAAAGTGCTGCCGGCATATCTATTTTCAATAGCAGGTACAGTAACCTCAGGTACAGCAGCACCAAAAATAGAAAATTGTACTGATTCACCAATAAACTGAGTTTGATCCTGTTTAAATTTTTTATCAAAGTCTCTTAATATAGGTGGTACATCAAAGACCAGTAAAAACTTATCTGCTCTTGATTTATTAAGTAACGATTGCTGTTCGGTATTTCGAGCCATATATATATTTATACCTGTTTAGGTATTCCTGCCTGCCAGTTCTCAGGAGGCTTTTCTCCTACTAAGTGGTACCCCATTGCTTCGAGATCGCTCATCTCATCCTCCATCTCATCACCCATGCCCCATACAATAGCCGGTAGTTCGTGGTTATTACTACCAACTATTTCATTATCTAGATATATTGAAGTAGGGTCTTCAAAATAACTGATACCATAATCCATAGGCTCTAGTACAAGAGGCTTGCCCATATCATCCAACTCCACAATTTCAAAAAACCTTTCTGTAATCTCCTTTTCTAGAATGAATAATGCATATAACATCGCCATAACTCGGTCATCATGAAACCCAGCTCGAGCTTTCCAGGTACCGTTAGGATACCGTACAAAGTTTCTAAGCTCCTTTACAGTGTCCTCCTCATTAATTTTAATCACTCTAACTTCATTCATAAAATAGCGCATGTTGAGAACGCCTTTATATTTGGTATTAGTGTGCGCGATCATCCCTCTCATTACATTACGTCGATGAGCTTTGGCATTACCATACGATACAACTTTTTCATATCCTAGGTCGACAGATAACCGATCCACTACCTGGGCGCCACAATTGTTTCTCTCTATGAGAGCCAAGGGAGACCCCCAGTTTCTTAAAATACCATATAATTTATTGGTAAACTCTAAAGGGGGTATTTTGTTGTTTCTGTAGACCGCTACTTGCTTTATATCTCTTATGTCTGTTATGTCTATAATCTGAATGACAGATGAATCTACACCTACACCTTCAGAAATATCTACACCTGCAGCGTACATCTTAGACTCATCTGGTTCTTCCCATATCTTATAATGACCGTCGTCTAATAAAATTTTAGGTTTAGATACCTTATTCATCATTTCTTCAAACAACTCATCATCTAGTGTGGATTCCCCAGAGTGAATAAACTCGCATTCAAACTCTTGTAACCAGGCATCAGATGATCCGATTGCTGTTTTTGTAGCTTGAGCCCATGCTTTATCGCGACCAGGGATCTCGTCCCACTTTATCATATCATAAGCCCAGCTATTTAAACCATCTACCGCTTCTGTGTATAGCTTATAAAATAGATTATCGGTACCATTAGCTGTAGAACATACAAACACTTTAGATTTTGTGGAAGAAGTAATGATAGGGAAAACAGATTTCCAGAACTCTTCTACTAAATGAGGTTCGATAAATGCCATCTCATCAATAACTAAGCAATTGACTGATTGACCACGAGCAGCTGTTCCAGTAGTAGTTGTAATACCTATTCTACTACCATTTTCCAATGTCATAGAAGTCTTTGCATATTCCTTAACCGGTGGCTTTAACCAATTAGGTAATTCTTCATACGCCATCCTAATGCGCTGAAAGATCTCAATAGCAGTAGCCTCTTTGTTTGCTACTAGAAGAATCCGCTGGTCAGGATTAAAGCATGCCTGCCATAATATATAGATAGACATCATAGTCGACTTACCTATCTGTCTAGACGCCAATAAGCAAAAGAATCGATTATCACGCATTAAGCGTAATGACCTTTTTTGAGGTTTGTATAATTTAATTTGTTCACGACCTCTATCTAGGTTAACAATATAAAAGAAATTCTCAGCAAAGTATAATATATTTTTGCTAGCTTTTTTAAGATGCTTTACTTGCTCTTTGGTATAAACACCCTTCCAATTGACGTTGGGTAAGTTTTTATTACCCATATAATACATATTATTCTGTGTAGCCACAGAAATATTTAATAAGAGCTATAAATAATTACATGTCTAAAAAAAGTGATTTTAATTCATTAGGAAAAGCCTACGGTGATGTACTGGATAGGTTAGTAGTAAACGAAGATACTGTACCGGTAGGTGAAATCGGTAAAGCGCCTCTAGAGGCTGGAGGCCCACAAGAAAAGGGTGGTTATAGACCCGCTAAAGTAGATATAACAAAGCTTTCTGATAAAGACAAAGATAATAACATTTATAATATTAAAGGATACACTTATGGTGATGGAAATGATCCTGGTGTAGGGTGCGATGAGCCATTACCTACTGGTGATGATGCGTTAATAGGTAATGTAGGGGAAGAAGATGAAGAAGAAGAAATTTTAAAAGAAACCGAGAAAAATGCTCGAGCTAGCCTAAATAATTTTATGGCCAGTAAATCCGTATTTGATAAACTTTATAACAAGGTAATGGTTTCCGAAGATTTTGAGGAAACAGAAACATTTACCGACACAGAAGAAATTGAAGCCCTTGGCATTGAAACTGATGAGGTTCCCGAAGAGATCACAGTGTCAATTCCCGGTGAGTTAGCTCAAACCCTTTCTGATATTTTAACCACAGCAATTGCTCAACAGGAAACAGACGTTGACATCGATGTCGATGTTACAGACGTTACTGATACTGAAATTGAAGAAAATGAAGAGGAAGACGATGAGAAGGTTCCAGAAGAAGACGAAGAAGCAGCTATGAAAGATGGCGGTGGATATGGAATCGATGCTGGATCAACTCTTAGTAAAGAGATTAATTACGGTAAAAAGAACAAAGTTGGTAAACTTCACGCTGCTGGTGGTCCAGTCATGAAAGACGGCGGTGGATATGGAGTCGATGCTGGATCAACTCTTAGTAAAGAGATTGATTACGGTAAAAACAACAAAGTTGGTAATACTAAGCTCGGATCAATTCCAGGAGCTTAAGCGATTTTATTAATAACAAAATTAAAAGCCCGTTGAGAGTACTCTCAACGGGCTTTTTTAATAAATATATACGTGAAGTTCTATAACAAAACTCTTAATAAAAAGTTTTGGTCGGAAGATAAAAAATTTGATCCGAACGTGCGTGATAAGCTATTGTCTATCACCAAAGATTTTATTACTAATTTAGACCTAGATGGTGTAAAAGTATATGATATTACCTTAACAGGTAGTAATAGCAATTTTAATTACAATCGATACTCTGATTTAGATGTTCACGTGTTAATAGATCTAGATGATATCAATGATGATGAAGAGCTTGTAAAGCTAGCGCTAGATGGACAACGCTTTATTTGGAATTTACGACATAATATAACTTTAAGAGCTCATGATGTGGAAATGTATATTCAAGATAAAGATGAGCCACATATAGCATCTGGTTTATATTCATTAAAGAATGATAGCTGGATAACAGAGCCCATGTATGATAACCCAACCATTGACGAGAGGGATGTATATAAAAAAGCTAAAGCTATTCAGAGAGATATAGAAATTTTAAAAGAAAAGCTTGGTGAGGTTGAGAGAGAAGATGCAAGAGAGCTGCATGATAGAGCAAAACGTCTTAAAGAAAAGATAGGTAAGATGAGAAGACGAGGGCTAGCTCGTGAAGGCGAGTTTAGTGTAGAGAATTTAGCCTTTAAGGTTTTACGTAATAGTAGCGCTATAGGGGACCTTATCGATTTAATAGCTAGCTCATATGATAAAATTTATAGTGAAGGTAGTATGTCGTTCCTCGAGTACTTTCAAGGAAATCCTATAATGAATCCAAAAATGCGTAATGGTAAAGATCCTAATAGAATAGGTCTTAATAAGAAGCATTTAAATTCTGTTAAACAAGACTATCAACATAAATGTCCTCATGTTTCAAATTTAGTAAATGGAGGCGCTCATCAAATTAAGCTGATGGGCATGCCTCTACATAATACATTAGATATGTATGAGGTGGATTTTAATCCAGGTATTGCCAAAACCCTCGGTAATTCTGGTGTTGAGGTAGAAATGTACGAAGATGAAGAGGGTACACATTGTGGTATATTAAAGTTAAAGTAGAAGTAAAATGCCATCCTCACCTCCATGTAATGAAAATAGACTAAACTGTACGCCATCTGAAGTATTGGCTGCAACTATGATACCCTCATGTGGTGAGCTAGTAAATCCTGCTAACCTACAGGCAGAGCAATTAGTATTTGATCAAGCATTTAACGACTTGATTAATAACTTTGGACTACCAGTAGATTATTATATTAATACTTTTAATTTATCAGCTGCAGATTTGTTATATGGTACCGATTTTGGCTCATCGACAACATCACAATTTCAAGGACCACTAACAGGAGTGCAGATGTACATAGAGCTATCAGATGATGCTCTCGCTTTAACTAAGTTTGGGTTTGATCCTGGAGACGAGTTTACCGCTTTTGTTCACATTAGTACATTTGCAACAGCAGCAAGTGCGTATTTCGATTATGCAGCTGTGGGTCAATCAATAGAACCAAAAGCTGGTGATGTTATAGACCTTAAAGTGTTAGGATGCGATCGCCCTAATGGTAGGGGCTCGGTAAAGTATGAAATTACTGAGCGTATGGATCAAGACTTAGCTGTTCTTAATCCTGTCCTAGGGCATTATATTTATAGATTAAGAGGTAAGCGATTAGACTTTACATTTCAGAGTGGGTTGTCAAGTGAGCCGGTTAATGAGCAAATATATGATAATTCATTTAGTGGTACACTCTCAACAACACTCGCAAATCAGCTTACATCAGATGGTAAGACCTACCCAACAGTAGAAGATCCATACGACATCGATGATAGTTCTCAAAATGACGTGTTTAATATGGATGTAAACGATACCGATATATACGGCTCTTATTACTAGCTCTTATTTACTGATGCAATAATATCATCAATCTTATGGATCTGATTGATGTCATTATAAGGACACTCATGAGTAACTCCATTAAAGCTGTAATCATACAAGTATGAATCAACTGTACCTCTTAGGTTTTGACTCTTAGGTCCAATATTGTCATGAAGACCGTAGCCAAATATCTTATGCTGTGTAGCAACCCATACAACAGTAGATGGTAAATTCATAGCTGCAGCTGCATGCTGTAAAGAAGAGTCTACAAATAGTCTCTTTTGTGAGGAATGAAGCATCGCACATAATACTTTCTTAGAAACAACATTATGAAATCTAATTACATTATTTAACGTAGGGTGAAACTCATAACAGATGTGTAGTATATTATATTTGTCTTTCAGCTGATCGACAATATGTTGAGCTACATTCGGGTGTAAGTCTCTGGTCCAAGAATAATTGTTTTGTTGAGCTGGTGGCCCGGGCCCGCCAAACGGTTGAAAGATAAGAAGTGGTTTACCATTACTTCTAACTGGCTCCAATAGTTGATGTACAATTGTGTTAGCTTCTTCTAGCTCTCTTATATTAAAATTTAACTCTAACGGTTCGTGGTTATATTTTACACCTACCATATCACACCAAGTTTTAATAAGATGTGTCTTTTTAGTAATGTGATTTTTTTGTCTATATGGATCCTGAGCGAAGATCTCGAGATCTTTTTTATTAAAGATAAAGTCTTCATAGAAGTAAGGTACATTACCCTGTCTATAAAATCGAGTAATGTCGTTATTCCTTAAAAACACTTCCGGCCAGGCTCCAACAACGATAATTTTTCTATCTTTATGCTGTTTTTTGTATGCTTTAATAACAGCAGTAGAAGCAATATGTTTACCGAGACCTCCTTCAATATTAAAAATAGTACTTGCCATATACTATATATATGCAAGGAATTTGAGAAATCTACCTTATGGGCATTGTGATATTTTTAAAGCGCCACTGTCAGCCCACACCACGCCGCCTACCCCGGGATCTGATGTGGGTATACCACTTAGGGATAACCTTTGAGCATGCAGCATGCATGCTGATACGGAAGTAATACGAGACCCCAACACTTGTGAATTACAGTGAGCAGCACATATTACATTATCATGACCACCACCGATAAAAGCATGAGCACCAGAGAGTGTATTTGTTGACCCTCCTACAATTACACCGTAGCTACCTCCAGCGCAATTAGTAGCACCACCTCCTACAAAGGAGTGTGCAGACAACGCGAAGTTTGATTGACCACCAGTAACTGCAGCGCATGCACAAGCTTTGTTAGTAGTACCACCACCAACAAATCCATGACCACCAGCAGCGCAATTTCCTAAACCACCACCAACAACTGTTGCGCATGCATTAGTTTTGTTACCACACCCGCCGCCAATTATAGAATCATTACCACTAGCGTCATTTTTACAACCACCAACTACAACGGCATTCCCGGCGCGCGCGCAGTTACAAAAACCCCCGACAACTACCGCGGCACCGGCAGAAGTGGCGAGGTTGCATGCCCCACCGCCTATAAATGATTGAGGTGAGCCAGTCGCACAATTAAGGCAACCACCTAAAATTGCAGTATTAGGAGACATCGCTGCGATATCATTTTGCTGCCCGGCTCCTATAAAACTATTTTCAACCGCTATTGTGTTAGTACACCCACCACCTACAAATGAATCATTACCAGTAATACGATTTTTACATCCACTAACTATCGCTGCTCCTCCTGTGTTAGCAATACAATTAGAGCAACCACCACCAACAAAGTTAAATTTACCAGTTACGCAACCACTTAAGCCACCCGCTATAGTACTATTACAACTAGTAGCACCACAAATTCTATTAACACATCCTCCAACAATAGAAGAATGCGCGCCGCATGCTTTATTATCCTCTCCCGAGCCAACTAAACCACCGGCGCAATAAGCTATATTACAGCAACCACCAACAACTATAGAATCTGTCTGACAGGCGCTATTGCATTGACCACCGACAACGAGAGCTCTTGCTCCTGCAGCGGTATTCTTACAACCACCCACAACTGTTGCAAAATTCGCAGATGCTGTATTACATTTACCTGCTCCTACGATTGAGTCAGTACCGGAAGCGGTACCACAGCTACCAGCTAAAATTGTAGCACATGTTCCGGTTGCTGTATTACAAGTACCACCACCAACAAAAGTGCTTTGACCATTAGCGCAATTCTTACAACCACCACCAACAAACGATTCACATGTAGATTGATTACAACGCCCACCTACAATAATTGTATCAGCCGCACTAGTGCAATTACACACACCACCTACGATAACACTACATGCACCGCATGCGCAATTAAATTGACCACCTCCAACAACTCCATGGTTACCTACCGTGCAGTTTGTATCCCCACCACCAATAGTAGATCCTTGACCACAACCCACGTTGCTATGACCACCACCAACAAAAGAACTTAAACCACATGCAGTGTTAGATACACCACCAACGACAGCACCACTATTACAAGTAGCTTGATTTTGGCATCCACCGCCAACATAAGCGCCGGAGCCTGTAGCGGTGTTAGTACACCCACCACCTATAAATGAATTATGACCGCATGCTTTATTTGCAGTTCCTCCCGCTACTGTAGAACAATTTCCACAAGCAGCGTTACACGAACCACCGGCAACTGTACCGAACTGTCCAATACTACATCCACTAAATCCACCTGCAATTGTTGAGCATATACCGGTTGTAACGTTACACGAACCTCCACCAACAACAGAGTTAGTACCACACCCTACGTTACAGCAACCTCCAGCAACGGTTGTAAGGTTACAAAAATTCTTATTACACGAACCACCTCCAACAACTGAACACCCTCCATAAACTAAATTCTCACATCCCCCAGCGACAGTTGTAAACGCTCCTGTATTGTAGCTACTAAAGCCACCGGCTATAGTTGAACAACAACCTGCAGCAGCATTACACGAACCTCCACCTATGAATGTACCTGATACACTAGCTGTATTATTACGACCTCCTGCTACTGTAGAACATCCACCGCTTGCAGTATTACAGCAACCACCTGCAACAGAAGCGTCTGTGCCAGTTGTTGCAGCCTTACTACCCATAACTAACCCACCTGATGCACTAATACTACCTAAAAATGTCTGAGTCGCTGTAAAGAAATTATTTCTATGCGGTGTGGCAAGCGGGTATTGATTATTATAAAGAGCTCCAGAGAGGTAACTTACTAACGAACTTAACGTACCTTGTCTTGTTTCTCCAGATTCAACAATAGCAACTAATTCATTTCCGTCATATGGTAGCTGATTGTCTGGTAATTGAGTGATTTTCTTCCCCATATGTATATTTATTTACTTTGGGGCTTTTAGCTTGCAACAAACAGTAATAACTACAGACAGTACACCTGATAAAACCAAATGCTTTTTAAAATCTTCTAAAGAATAGCATAAAGGGCCATGATCTATAGCGACACCTTGCTTTATGGCCCATAAATTGTGCTGTATTTCATCAACGTAAAAATATCCTTTTATGACAAAGGCTAAAATTATAGCCGATAAAATGTATACTAGGTAATATGGCTTCATTTTTTCAGGACTTTTTCAGGGTTATCTGCGAATCTCTTACCAAGTTTAACAATACCTGCAATCACTTCTGGTGATATGACCCCAATAATTCCATATGTAACAGCTTTATACAGAGAAGATATTTCTGTTTGCTCTAAAATGAACCATGCAATACCTGCTGATATACCAGCAGTTAGTATTTTACGTAGTTGTTGGAGCCATGTATATTTGTTCTCTGCAGAAAGTAAACGCGCTAGCATCGCACCTGCTCCTATTAGAGGTACAACCCATCCACCATTAATAAACTCTTTAAGCAGGGATTTTTCCGGTTCCATTTTATATATTTATTATAAAAACCACGTAATTGTAGAGATATGTTAATATAATATTGATTTTATAATAATGTAATTATAATATGAAATAGTGAAAATTAAATTTGACGAAGCATCGCATACATATACGCATACAGAAACTAATAAGCCTTTTATATCAGTAACTACCTTACTTGGTAAGTACAAGCAGCCCTTTGATAGAGATGGTCATTCAAAAAGAGTAGCAGAGAGAGAGGGAGTGTCACAAGAATTTGTACTTGAGATGTGGGAGCAAGAAAAGAACAAAGCATGCACAAGAGGTACTAATATTCATGCGGTGCTTGAAGATTATATTAATTATGGGGAAGCGGAAGGTGATTGGGGATGGTTGTGTAAGTCTTATGATAAAGCAGTAGAGAGATCAATTGACTCGTTTAAAAAGGTATTGAGTGAGAATCTCTTATATGATGAACAATATGGGGTAGCTGGTACAGCTGATCTTATCTATGAGCATAAAAATGAGTTTACTATTGGTGATTTTAAAACTAACAAGAAGTTTAAATTTAGTTCACCTTACTCTGAACGTTTAAAGGACCCGGTAAGCCATCTCCACAATTGCGAATTTAATATATATGGGTTACAGTTATCACTCTATGCTTACTTATATGAAAAGATGTCTGGTAAGAGATGTAGAAAGTGTGTAATTTTTTATCTGCAAGATGATAGATTCTTATCGTATCATATTAATTATATGAAAGCAGAAATAGAAGCTATTTTAAACCATTACACTATTTAAAATTTTAGTAGTTAGATAAATAGCAATATGAAACCCACAGCTGTGTTAAATAAGTTTGATAAAAAGGTACAGGAAATGTATGAAGCTTTAGATAATTTAAAGGAAGTTTTAGACAATACTGAAGATTATGAATTAGCAGAATTAGCTGAAGGATTTTGTGAGCAAATAGAAGAGAGCATGGCTGAGGGTGATATTAATATTCAGCAAATAAAAGACTGTATACAAGAGTACAAGAGTAGTTGAAAAGTATTATACGGTATATACAATACACGTATGAGAACTAGATGGGTTAAAGTCCTTATAATAGGCAAAGGTTATGTTGGTACATACCTTTATAATAAGCTAAAAGAGGTAGAGTCTGTCAGAGTAGAGTGTATACAAAGCTCTGAATTTGATTACACTGATCCATCTTTAATAGAAAAAAAGCTCTACCGCGGTAAATATTCTTCGTTCCCA
>Ga0208011_1000837_pt1 | contig 11450 bp, 15 predicted proteins | sample 7_EtaG_FD_184080 | JGI IMG/M metagenome (GOLD analysis project Ga0208011, IMG submission 184080) | Marine viral communities from the Subarctic Pacific Ocean - 7_ETSP_OMZ_AT15161 metaG (SPAdes) (version 2) | ecosystem: Environmental > Aquatic > Marine > Oceanic | place: Pacific Ocean | collected... | reverse complement strand
TTAAATTCTATTAATAATAATAAAAAATCTAATGTTCTTTCAACTGAAGATATTGCATGGCAAGAAGCAAGAAGAAAAAGAAAAGTTCGTAAGTTAGATTTTGAAGTTAAGTGATATGCTATTAATTAGTTTTATATACTAAATAATATAAAATTCTGATAAAAAATGGCTACTGTTACTTTGGGGTTTGGTTCATTTAAAGCAGTCATAACTGTTAATTCAACAACAACAACATCTATGAAAGATGCGTCTAATATTACTTGGATTAAAGCGGTTGATGCTACAGGTGCTACTATTCATTCTGGGTTTAATCCAACTAGAGTTTTAGCGTTTGAAGGTAGTGGTAAAAAATATATTACTTTTAGATCATTCCCAGATGATAATCAGTTTCCAATTGCTTCTGGTGGTGGACATATATCTGATCAGACTGGTCAGTCTTTAGATGTATGGTCAGATCAGTTCCATGATGATGTAGAAAGTTCTAGTTCTAACGAGAATACTTGGGCAAAGTTAGAATATAATTATACTATCAATAATAATCGTTTTCAATTAGATAATGATAAATGGACTGTTTTTTATGATTATGACAATTTAAGTGCACCTGGATATGAGAAAGGATCACCTTCTGCTGACAAGTTTATGGAAGTGACATAAGACTTGACTATATAAAAATATTGCCGTATAATATACCGGTAAATTATTTAAAGCAATGACGCTTATCAGTAAATTTAAGAAGGATTTGCAGACACTTCGTTGTGCTGCAAATGGAGAATTTTACCTTGATGTAAAAAATCCAAAACTTTATAAAAAACTTCTTCGATTTTATGAAAAAAAAGGAGTAGTTTTTTCAGGAGAACTTTTTGATGATTATGATATTTTAATGGATGCAATGGAACAAGATCTTGAATCTGTAGAGGTTTTTTAATTAATTTTTAAAATATTTTTTTACTAATGTGGAACAAGTAGATAAACCTTGGGGTTGGTATAAGGTAATTGATTTTGGTGATAGGTATAAAACAAAAAAAATAGAAGTTAATCCTGGTAATAGTTTATCTTTACAATTACATTATCATAGAGCAGAGCATTGGGTTGTTATAATGGGAACTGCGTTGGTTCAAATAGAAGATAAAAAATTTCTTTTAGGGACTGGTGAAAGTACATATATTCCACCTTGTACTAAACATAGACTATCTAATCCAGGTAAAATTGTATTAAGAATTGTAGAAGTTCAGAGTGGACCTTATCTTGAAGAAGATGATATTGTAAGATATAATGATAATTATGGTAGGGATTGACAGAAGATTATTTTTTTAGTATTATATTAAAAAATACTTAGTGTATGAAAATTGCTTTAATTACAGGCATTACTGGGCAAGATGGATCATATCTTGCTGAATTACTTTTAGAAAAAGAATATGAAGTTCATGGTATTGTTCGTAGATCATCTTTAATTAATACTCATCGTATTGATCACATTTATGATAGACTTAATCTTCACTATGGGGACTTAACAGATGCAACTAGTCTTGTAAGAATTATTCAAAAGATTAAACCTGATGAGATTTATAATCTTGGTGCTCAGAGTCATGTAAAAGTCTCTTTTGAAATACCAGAATATACTGCACAGGTTGATGGATTGGGAACTTTAAGAGTTCTTGAATCTGTTCGTCTTTTAGGTATGGAGAAGAAGATTCGTATCTATCAGGCATCTACATCTGAATTATATGGGTTAGTTCAAGAAATACCACAAACTGAAACAACTCCCTTTTATCCACGTTCTCCTTATGGTATTGCTAAACTATACGGATATTGGATTGTTAAGAATTATCGTGAAGCATATGGAATGTATGCTTGTAGCGGTATTCTTTTTAATCATGAATCACCTAAACGTGGTGAAACATTTGTGACACGTAAAATTACACAAGGACTTTCGCGTATTTCTGTTGGTCTTCAAGATTGTTTATATCTTGGAAATCTTGATGCTAAACGTGATTGGGGACATTCTAAAGATTATGTTGAAGCAATGTGGATGATGCTTCAACAAGATGAACCTGATGATTTTGTTATTGCTACTGGTATTCAATATTCTGTTCGTGAATTTATTGAGGAGGCAGCACCATATTTTGGTATAGAATTGGAATGGGTAGGAGAAGGACTTGATGAAATTGGGTACGACTCTAATAGTAGAAGACCAGTTGTTAAAGTTGATTCTAAGTATTTTAGACCTACTGAAGTTGAAACTTTATTGGGTGATGCTACAAAAGCAAAACAAAAATTAGGTTGGGAACCTAAAATTACATTTAAACAATTAGTTGAGGATATGTGCATCTATGGACAGTAAAAGTCGTGTATATGTTGCCGGAAATACTGGATTAGTAGGATCAGCAATAGTTCGTATGCTTCATATGAAGGGATATACAAATATTCTTTCATCACCATCTTCTCATTGGGATTTGAGAAGACAGGATGATGTGGAGAGATTTTTTAGTGTAAATATGCCGGAATATGTTTATCTTGCTGCTGCTAAAGTTGGTGGTATTGGTGCTAATAAGAAGTATCCAGCACATTTCATTTATGATAATTTGATGATTCAATCAAATATTATAAATGCTTCTAGAAAGTTTGGGGTTAAGAAACTTTTATTTCTTGGTTCTTCTTGTATATATCCAAAGATGTGTGATCAACCAATTAAAGAAGAATATTTGATGACTGGTCCATTGGAACCAACAAACGATGCTTATGCGATTGCAAAAATTGCTGGTATTAAAATGTGTCAAGCATATCGTAGTCAATATGGATTTAATGCAATATCATTAATGCCTACAAATCTTTATGGACCTAATGATAATTTTGATTTAGAAAATTCTCATGTTCTTCCTGCATTAATTCGTAAATTTCATGAGGCAAAGGATAAAGTAATTCTTTGGGGTAATGGAAGTGCTATGAGAGAATTTCTTCATGTGGATGATCTTGCTGAAGCATGTTTTACATGTATGAAGCATTATAATGATTCTGAACCTATTAATATTGGTACAGGTAAAGATATTACTATTAAAGAACTTGCAAAACTTATTATTGAAGTTGTTGGGTTTACTGGTGATCTTGAATGGGATATAACTAAACCAAATGGTACTCCAAGAAAAGTACTAAATATTGAGAAAATTAAATCTTTTGGATGGGAACCAAATATTACTTTAAGAGAAGGAATTAAATCAACTTATGAATGGTATAAAGATTTTATATAAAGATTGATTTATAAATGGAACATTATTTTTAAAAATTAGGGAGATTATTATGACCAAAGTATCAATTGCTATACCAACATATGAATTTCAGGGAAGAGGTGCAGAATTTATAGAAGATCTTCTTAGCACTATTAAAATACAAACTTTAACTGATTATGAAGTTATTATTTCTGATCATAGTGAAAATAATGGCGTTAAAGTGGTGGTTAAACAGTATGAAAAAGATGGTATGAATGTTAAGTATTTTAGAAATACTAGAAATAGAGGACATGGCCCTACAAATACAAATGCTGCTATTGAACTTTGTACGGGTGAAATAGTAAAAATTATGTTTCAAGATGATTTTTTTTATGATGATGAGGCATTAGAAAAAATTTATAATTCTTTAAAAGAAAGTGATAAAGATTGGTTAGTATGTGGATGCAATCATACTAAGTCGGATGGTAGAGATTTTTATTGGACATTAATGCCAACATGGAATGATGATTTAATAAGAGGTATTAATTCAATTAGTTCTCCTAGTGTTATGGCTTTTAAAAGGGAAAATGTGTCTGAAAGATTTGAGGAAAATATATCCCATATGATGGATTGTGAGATGTATTATAGAATGGATAAAAAATATGGACAACCTGTTTATTTACATGATGATTTAGTTACTAATAGAGTTCATGAAGGACAACTATCAATGCAAGTATATAGAACTGATGATTATGTAGAAATTATGGATGAAGAAATAAAATATTGTTTTGAAAAACATAAAATAGAATTATCTAAAGATGAGACGCATTATCTTCATCCATCGTTTATTGGAAAGATTACTAATCATATCAAAACAGCTAATTCATAACTTTTCCGAAGATTTATATTTTTAGGGAATTATTTAGACTTGAAAAATCTATAGATTGTATGTATAATAGAGCAGTGTTATTTGATACTACTCAAAATTCTTGGCATGGATTACCCACACCTTTAACTTGTCCAAAGGGTAAATATAGAAAAAGTATAGCAATGTATTATATCACTGATATAGATAATGGTATAGAAGACAGGAGTAGAGCATTATTTGCTCCAACAAAAGAACAGGAAAATGATATGAATGTTATTGATTTAATACAAAAACGCAGTGGAGTAAATGAGTAAATATGGATAATTTTTTTCTTACAACATTTAATATAGAATTATATAATAAATATGCTAAAAACTTAATTAATACATATATTGAAACTAAACAAATTGTACCATTAATTTGTTATGTTGAGGAAGATGATTTTACAATTTATCCTCAATATGAAAATATTACGTATTATAATCTTTATAGAGAAGTTCCTGAGATAAAGAAATTTATTGAAAGGAATAAAAATAGAAAAGTAATTTCATATATCTATGATGGTATAAGGTTTTGTTATAAAGTTTATGCACAATATGCGGGAAGAAATTTGGGAAAAAGGCAATTTTTTATTGATGCAGATTGTGTTTTTAGAAAACAAATTCCTGAAGAATGGTATGATAATTTTATAGGAGATTGTGATTTTTCATACTATCCTAGACCTAGTTATTATTCTGAAACAGGATTTATTGCTTTTAATTGTTTGAGTGAATTGACGCAAAAATTTTTTGAGGAGTATATAGGTGCATATAATTCTGATCAGATTTATAATATGAGGAGTCAAAATGATTCTGTTGTTTTTGATATAGTTCTTAAAAATTTTCCACAAAGAACTGAAAAATTACATGGTCTAGGAGATAATTTAGATCCTAAGTATCATAAACATGTGATGGCAAGGTGTCCAATATTAAGTCCTTATATTGATCATAAAAAAGGGAATAGAAAAGTTCAAAGAAATAGTCTAGAATTAGTGAAATGAAAAAAATAATAGAACCTTTGAAAATAAATCCAGATCTTCATAATAAAAAATGGGTTGAAGAAGGATTACTTCATTCTAGAGATGGAGTAAAAACTAATAATAATCATGGTTGGAGTATTATATGGGAGATGGCAAAACCTTTTGTAAAAAATTATAGAAATGCGGTAGATATTGGTGCTAGAGATTGTGAGACATCTTTTTATTATCATCAACTCTTTGACCATACTTATTGTTTTGATATGAATGGCGGACCTTATATTGGATATAATATTGATACTAAAAAAGTAACTTATTTTCTAACTGCTCTTGGGGATAAAAATGAAGTTGGTTATTCTAAAGGTGCTATAATTAAAACTACTCATAAAAATTCTTCATTGAATAAAAAGATTATTAGGATATTTGATGATTTTGAGATTGAAGATGTTGATTTTATGAAAGTTGATGTTGAGGGATTTGAATATAAAGTACTAAAAGGTGCTGAGAAAACGATTAAAAAGTATTTTCCGGTAATTGTAATTGAGCAGAATGATCAAACTTTTGATGATGAAACTAGAATACATCTTGGTAAATCTGATAGATCATTTGAAGCTACTGAGTATTTAATATCCTTAGGATATAAGAATCTTGGTGAGGATATGTATAAAGCAAATTATGTTTTTGTAAAAGATGAATAATGTTCTTGGGATATTAAGTAAACGAAAACCAGGACTTTTTAATAAAGTAATACAGATTTTTTGCAATAAAAAATGTGTTTGGAATGATGAAATTAAACCTTCAAATTTAGATAAACATAATTTAGTATTATTGTGTGATATGCTTATTAAAAGTCCTACGCATAATATTATAAGACATAGGAGGCAAAAAAAACTAGATTATTATCATGTTGATCATGCATATTTTTGGCGTGGTTATTCTCATGTTACTGGTAATAAAAATCCTTTTAAATGTGAGTGGTTTAGAATTTCTAAAAATTCACATGCATTAAATCAAATTTTGGATGTTGATGATTCTAGATGGAAAAAATATTTTTATGATTATTTTGGTGGATATGGTAAAGAGTATTCTAAGAGAGGATCTAAAATACTTTTTTGCCCTCCATCATCACATGTTTTTTCTCTTTATGATCAAAAAGATTGGACAGAAGATACTTTGCAACAATTGAGGAAGAATACTGATAGAGAAATTGTTATTCGCTCTAAACCTAATGATAATAGTAAAGATAATATTTCTTTATCAACTAATTTAACTTTAGAAGAAGATTTGGAAGATTGCTGGGCAATAGTTACGCATTCGTCATGTGCTGCTATAACTGCACATTTGATGGGAGTTCCATCTTTTTCTGATTTAAATTCACCAACTGCTCCAGTATCACTTTCAGATTATTCAAAAATTGAAAATCCTTTTTATCCTGATGATATTCATAAAATGAATTGGTTAAATTCTTTAGCATACTCTCAATATACTATAAGTGAGTTTAAAAGTGATACATATAGTTGGATTTTTAATTCCATCAGAAAATCGATAGAATAAACTCAATCGAGATTCTGATAATACTAAAATTACTATTAACTGATAAAATACTATGAGTGCAGAAATAGTGTATAAACCTTGGGGTATGTACCAAAATATTCTTAAGGAAGAGTACACGCAAGTAAAAAAAATTGTTATTAAATCTGGAGAATCACCTAGTTATCAATATCATTTCAAAAGAGAAGAGATATGGGTTATTGTAAAGGGGACAGCTCAAGTTAAAATTGATAATGAGATTTATCATTATGGAATAGGTGATACTATTTTTATTCCAAAAGAAGCAAAACATCAACCTAAAAATATTGGTGATGATGATTTAGTTTTTATTGAAATTCAATTAGGTGAATATTTTGGTGAGGATGATATTGTGAGGTTAGAGGATAAGTATGGCAGAATATAAAGTATTACTTACAACTAGTGGGATTGGATCTAGACTTGGGAACTTAACAAAATTTACTAATAAGAGTTTAGTTCGTATTGGAGATAAACCAGTAATTTCTCATATTATTGAATCATATCCAAAAGATGTTGAGTTTGTTGTTACTCTTGGACATCATGCTTCTCATGTTAAACAATATCTCACTCTTGCACATTTTGATAGAGAAATTAAATTTGTGGAAGTAGATAATTATATTGGTGAAGGAAGTAGTCTTCTTTATTCAATTTCTTTATGTGAGGAATATTTACAATGTCCTTTTATATTTCATGCTTGTGATACTATTCTTTCAAAAAATTATATTAAAGATATAGACTTTAAATCTAATTGGTCTATTGGAGGAAGCGGTGAAAATAGTCAAGCATATAGAACGATTAATTGTGTTAATGGAAAGATTGCATCAATTAATGAAAAAGGTGAGCAGAATTTTGATTTTGTTTATATTGGTGTTTCTGGATTTAAAGATTATATAGAATTTTGGAAGGTTTGTAATGAAATTTTATGCACAGTTAAAACAAGTGAATTGAGCGATTGTCATGCAATTAGAAAGATGTCAGACTTTTCAGTAATTAAAGTTGATGAATGGTATGATATTGGGAATATTGATTCTTTAAGAAAAACGAGATCTATAATTAAGGGTACAATAAATGTTTTAGATAAGGAAGATGAAAATATTTTTATTGTTGATGATTATGTAATTAAGTTTTTTTATAATAAGAAGATATGTTCTGATAGAGTTTCTAGAACTGAAAATTTATCTGGATTGGTTCCTAAGTTGGTTTCAAGTACTGAAAATTTTTATAAGTATAAATTTGTAAAAGCAGATTTATTAGCAGATACTATTAATTATATACAATTTATTAATCTTCTTGATTGGGCTAATAAAAAACTTTGGATTGGAAAGAAAGATTTATCATATAGAAATAATGCATTTTCTTTTTATAAAGAAAAGACATTGAAGAGGATTTGTAAGTTTTTTGACAAGTATAATCTTGAGGATAATGATAGTATTATTAATGGGGTTAAAGTCCCACCTCTTAGAGATATAATTAATCAAATTAATTTTGATGATTTGATTGGTGATAATCCAACAGGATTTCATGGTGATTTTATTCTTGACAATATTCTTATTAATGAAGATGGATTTACATTAATTGATTGGAGACAAGATTTTAATGGTAGTATAGATGCTGGAGATATGAATTATGATATTGCTAAATTAAATCATAATTTAATTTTAAATCATCAAGTTCTTTCTAATAATTTATTTACTATTGATGTTAAAGATGAGGTGACTTGTGATGTTTATGTAAAAAAATCTCTTTTGGATTGTAAAGAATATTTGGAAAAATTTTGCGAAAGAAAAGGAATTTTTTATAGAAATATTCAAATACTTACATCTTTGATTTGGATAAACATGGCTCCATTACATGAGCATCCTTTAGATATGTTTTTATTTTATTTTGGTAAGCATAACTTATTTTTAAATTTTAAATGAATTTTCCAAAGTATTATATTGGTCCGATGAGTAAGAATGTAGTTGATTGTGTTCTTAAACATGGACAACATCATCAGGTTGGATTTATTCCATCAAGACGTCAGATTGATTTTTGTGGTGGATATGTTAATGGGTGGAATACTGAGGAATTTTCAAAATATGTAAGAGGAAGAAGTGATAATATTCTTCTCTGTAGGGATCATGGTGGGGAGAGTCAAGGGCAAGATGTTGATGATGGTATGCAATCATTTTTAAATGATTCTAGTAATTTTGATTTGATTCATGTTGATCCTTTTAAAGTATCTAATTCTATGTTGGAAGCAGTACAGAAAACAACAGATGTTATAAAATTTCTTTGGGATAGGAATAAGAATTTGGTGTATGAGGTTGGGACTGAGGAAGCAATATACAAATATCAACCAGAAGAACTTTGTTGGTTTCTTGAGTATTTAAGGATGGGTCTAGGAGATGCATTTCATCAAATAAAGTATGCTGTAGTTCAGTCTGGAACAAGACTTGATTTATCTACTAGAACTAATACTGGAAATTTTAGTAAGAGAAGACTTAAAAATTTTATTAAGGTTGTGAGAAAATATGGACTTATGAGTAAGGAACATAATGGAGATTATCTTACAGATTCTTTTGATGTTGAGTTAAGATTTGAATGTGGATTGGATGCGATTAATATAGCTCCTGAGTTTGGGCAAATTGAATCTGAATATTATTTGGAAGAATGTAAGAAAGATAAAGAGTTATTTGAAGAACTTTATCATCTGTGTTATAATTCTAATAAATGGAAAAAATGGATTAAAGATGTAGAGAGAGTTTCTAAAAGTCAATTAATAATGACTTGTTGTCATTATGTACTTTCTGATGACTGTTTTTTAAAGAAAATAAAAACAAATTTTCCAAATTCTGATTTTGAAATCAAACAAAAAATTAACTTGAAATTGAATCTTTTATATGAACAAACAAAAAATTATTGCATTTGATCTTGATGATGTTATTTGTTTTCGTGATGAACAGTATGAAAAATTAGGTCCAAAAAAATATGATTATTGTCAACCATACCCAGAAACTATTAAAATTGTAAATTCCCTTTATGATGAAGGACATAAAATTGTTGTGTATACTGCTAGAGGAATGTCTCAGTTTGATGGGAATATTGAGTTAATATATGAGAATCTATATCAAAAAACAAAAGAGCATTTGAAAGAATGGGGATTAAAGTACCATTCATTGGTTATGGGCAAAATACATTATGATGTTTTGGTAGATGACAAAGCATTGAATTCTATTGGTATAGATAAACAAATAATTAAAAGTTTTATTGGATTATGAAAGTAGCATATCTTTTACCTGGATTTGTTAGAAGTTTAGAATATTTTAATGAAATTAAAAGGTTTTTAAAATTCAATAGTAATCATCAGATTGATTTGTATTCAAACACATACGATGTTCTTGGAGCACCACATAAGGAACCTGCGAATAAGTCTGGATATAAAAACTCTATGAGAATTGATAGGGAGTTTTTAGAATCATTTGTTCCATTTAAATCAATTAACATTGAAAATTATGAAGAAGTTGATCATGAGATTAGTGAATTTTCTGAAAAATATTCACATTTTATAAAGAAGTCTTCTCAGTGGTCATCCAGGAAAACTGTAAAGATGGGTTGTCTTGAAAATGAAAAGACAACTATGAGAAGTTATTATGGTCAAGTTAGAAATGTTTATAAATCTTTTTCTTTAATTGAGGGCATTGAAGATTATGATTTGATTATAAAATCTCGTTTTGATGCATGGATTTCTAAATTGGATTTAAATCTATATGGTAGTGTTCTTGAGAAAAATAGAATATTTGGATATGATTATCACTATTCTCCAATTTTAGATAATGGAAAATGTTTGCCATTGATGGGTGATCTTGTTGTTTTTGGTGATTTAAGTTCTATGAGATCTTGGTGTAACATTGATAGAGAAAGATTAATACAGATTTATTCCGATGAAAATCTTTCATCAAAGGATTGGGAAACTAAGCATTATGGATCTGATGTTAAATTAAATATGGAGGCAATATTTTGTTATAATCACTTTATCTTGAATGATGGAAAAGTACATGCTAAAATAAATGAGGATCACCTTCCTAATAAAGGTTTTCTTCCCAGAAAAAAATATCCAGAAAAAAAATGAAATTATTTGCAGGACCTTGCTCTCTAGAGTCTGGGGAAATTTGCTTTGAAGTGGCAACAAATATCAGGAAAAATCTTCCTGATGGCATTGATTATTATTTCAAAACTTCATTTGCAAAAGAAAATCGTTCAAGTTCTAATAGTTTTATGGGAAAAGGACTTGATTATGCTAAAGAAGTTTTTAATGAACTTCGTGCTGAAGGATTTAAAATTATCACAGATGTTCATGAGACATGGCAGGTAAAGGAAATCTCTCCTTATGTTGATGCATTACAAATACCAGCATTTCTTTGTAGGCAAACACCTCTTCTTCGTGCTTCTGCTGAGACTGGATTACTTGTAAATGTTAAGAAAGGGCAGTTTCTTGCTCCTAGTGATACAAAAAATATTGCTGAGAAATTAAAAGATTTTGGTTGTAAAGATTTTTATCTATGTGAACGCGGAACATCATTTGGTTATAATAACCTTGTGGTTGATTTCCGTTCTATACCTATTATGAAACAGTATGGTAAAGTATGTTTTGATGCTACTCATTCAACACAACTGCCTGGTGGGTGTGGAGAGACCACTGGTGGGGAAAGACAGTATGTTGAACCATTGGCAAAGTCTGCTATGATATGGGGTGTTGATGCTCTTTTTATGGAAGTACATCCTAATCCATCTCAGGCATTATCAGATAAAGAAT
>Ga0208011_1000834_pt1 | contig 11460 bp, 16 predicted proteins | sample 7_EtaG_FD_184080 | JGI IMG/M metagenome (GOLD analysis project Ga0208011, IMG submission 184080) | Marine viral communities from the Subarctic Pacific Ocean - 7_ETSP_OMZ_AT15161 metaG (SPAdes) (version 2) | ecosystem: Environmental > Aquatic > Marine > Oceanic | place: Pacific Ocean | collected... | reverse complement strand
GCGCTCGTTGGCGTGGACCCCGACAACGTGGCGACCGTGGGCAACCTTCGCGCCGCTCTAATCGAGGCTCAGGCCCTCGTTGATACTGATGAGGCCGCCGCCGTGCTTACCATCGAAGTGATGACCCTCCACAAGCGAGGTTATAAGAACAGCTAATTGTAGGCTGCAAACAATCTTGCCGGGGTTCGCCCCGGCTTTTTTGTGCCTACTGTGAGTGCTTGCGTGTGCGTAGTAACTCACAGAGAACCTGGTGATTGCCGCATGAGTTGAATGCGGCCTACAAGTAACTCACAATTGCTCACAAAATAAAGTTGCGGAACGCAAGCAATAGGGGGGCCCCCCTCCCCCCCACCGGGCGCCCGATATATGTACCATGCAACTATCCCGGCTATCTGATGCGCCTTAGTACGTTTGCAACGCGTAGGTAATTTTTGGGACTTTTCTCCCCTCCCTATAGGGAAAGCAGACACCCTTCCTTTCCCTCTTAAGCAGTATATCCGAGAATAAGGAGGGAAAGGAAGCGATTCGGACTAATTATACTGAGGCACATCATCATGGAACCGTTACCAGCAGATCCCATAACACCAGAATTCATCGAGGCAATGGTCGATCGTATCATCAGCAGTCTAACGAAAAAGTTGGAAGAGCTCGATATATCAATGGACTATATTGCTGCAGCGCTGCTGGATACAGATGCAATTGGTCTAGGTAGCACCCAGGCACAGCGAGGCCGTATGGGCGGGGCCAAATCACACCTTGGTGTGCGCGCGCCAGCTGCCTCAACGTCGAAAGAAGACAGCTGATATAGGAGAACAGCGTGGAGTGGTTAGAGAACGTAGTAGTTATAAGCGGACTAGCTAGCTTGATGTTGTTGTGGATTGCAAGTGTAGCGGGTATGCTACATATTGGTTGGAATACAGTAGGTAGTCAGATACTGGATATCTTTAAACGGCTTAAGCGATAGTATAGGATGCGACGCGATGGCCAACCCCTTTATACATGCACTAGTATTCATAGCTGCGGTATTGATACCCGGCGGCTTGCTAGTGTACTTTGCGTGGAGAGCTATCTCCCTTAAGGGGGAACCTAATCATACGGCTCAAAATCCGGGAAAAGAGGATATTCCAGATTCGGATGATGCTCTCGCGGCGTATCGTCGTATGTTCCCTAGGATCCCCCCAGAGTCCCTTCGCGCGCGGTCTAGGGTCGATCGTTTAAACGTCTATAAAACAAGACCCCGCAAAAAATCCCAGTAGAAATTTTCTAAGCTTGCGTGTTTTGGCACAAGAAGTGCATATATCCACAACAACTTATTTAGGATATATGCTATACTGCTGCCTACTTATGTCTGTTATGCGAAATGTATTATCTACCAACCCTGATCTAACTGCTGCGATCTTCTGGATCTGCTGTGCTAGCATTGTTGGGTCTGGTATTTGGGTTTTACTGCATCTCTGATGATCCCCCTTCCTTTCATCCGGACCAATCGAGCTTATGGATGCATATTTGGCGCCTCGCTACAACACGGAACGTTTACCTGGAGCAACTGGAGTGTCCGTGTGTGCGTTTGCCTGCTTACTTATGAGGTGTGCGTCGGTATTGCCTGCAAAAGTCGCTTCTAGGTGCTCGCATAGAAAATAAAAAATTTGCGGAACTTTGACTAATTATAGGAAAGGGACAGTCATGGTTTTTCTTATTATCTTTATGCTCACGCTCTCTGTTATTTCTTGCGGATGGGCCGTTTATCAAACGGACAAAGCGCGCAAACATCAAGAAATGAATATGGCAATCAGTGAAGGGTTGGATGCTTTGCTCCATGCAGCTAAAGTGGAGGTGACTAAGAACAAAAAATTAGTCGAAAAAGCTCGGGCGGCGGTTGGGACTAAATCAACGAGGCTTGATGCTTCCTCAATTGAGTCAATGGATGACCCGGGGATGCTTGCTACCATTATAACAGTGCTTGTTAATAAATTTGGGACACTTCGACTTGGAATTAAAGACTTCAGTGCTATACAGGATCACGAATATGTGTCGGTCTATATGGATACAAACACCAATGAGTTGTTGCTTTCTCTGAAACACAACCTAGAGGAAGAGACTGGAGTTATAATGGATGCAATGAACTTCGGTGCCAAAGACGATGGCACCTTTCACTAGAGACTATGTTAAGTGAAGCCCGGTGACCTAGTTGAGTCTGTTCGATATAAACGAATTGGAATTGTCACGGAAGTTTTTGACGAACTAGATTTAAACAATCCTTGGGTTCGTGTACTTTTTACTCATCCGGTCGAAACCTATCAGTGGTGTAAAAAAGAAGGTCTTACTATCATATCAAAAAAAGAGGGGGACCCGTCATTGGATCCCCCCCTATTAGGCGCAACTGGTGGTAGCGGGAGCTTATGAATCGCGCCAAAGATTATTTGAGGCAAACTTTAACACTTCCTCGGCAGAGTCTTCGTTATAACCATAATCATCGATAAGTGTTTGTACCATCGCATTAAATTTCTTTTGTTGTTTGTTATCGCGACTCTTCGATTTGGTTACAATACGAGATATGTCTCTTACTGAAGCAACAAGCTTGCTTTCTATAGCTTCACGAAGTGGTCCGTAAGAACGCCAATCAATAGTCTCATTGCGGCGGAGCTTCGCAAACATATATGAAGTAATATCTGCCCGGAAGTTATTTTTAGCAGACCCCTTAATCCCAATCTGCTCTTCAATTGATTGAAGAAACTTCTCGTCGGCCTCCATATCCTCGTTTGTCACCCTATCTTTAACCTTAGTATTATTGACGTAAGCCTCTGCATGGTCAAGATAGTTATTAAACAAGGATTCAGCTTGCTCGTCATATGCTGTCACAAATGCTTTGGTAATTTCTTTTTCAAGAAGAGACAGATACTCTTCATGAAGCGGCTTCTGTAGGAACTGTAAAAAATATTTACGATCATCAACACTGACAATTTGCTCTTTTACTTGTTTGATCAGAGCTTCTCGAATAGAGATGGGAGTAATCATATTTTTAGTTGAGTCCGCTAGCGCGGCATCGATAGCTTTCATAATAAAACGAGTTGAAATTCCAGTCATACCCTCGTCTTCTACTTCTTCCCGAAGGTCTTTAATATCGACTTTCTTGATGAGTCCCTTTTCGACTATTTCCTCACCATTGTAAATCTTCATTTTAGTGAGAGGGTCGACTTTGTTGGAAGCCTTAAGCCTAGACAACACAGCGAACATTGCCGCTATCTCAAGGGTATGGGGAGCAATATGATAATTAAAATCTGAACGATCAATAAGCTTCCGATAAATCTTAACCTCTTGGTCAAATTCTAAGCTATAGGGAATATTGACACGAACAATGCGATCAAGGATGGCCTCGTTCGTGTGCTCGGCTTTAAACTTGTTCCACTCTGCTTCATTGCAGTGAGCGAGAATAACACCATCAAAATAAATCATAGCCTGCTTACCGGGGGAGGGTACATTCTTCTCCTGTGTAGCCGTAATCATCGTATGAAGGAACTCGATCTCGTTCTTGAATACCTCGACGAACTCGACGATGCCGCGGTTGCCCACATTGAAAGCACCATTGAGGCTTAAGACCCGCGGATCGTCCTCGGGGTATAAATCGAGTTTAGAAATATCCTCTGAGCCAATCAGAAGGCTGGTGTCTTGTGTATTGGGGTCCATGGGGGGAACAACGCCGACACCCTTTCTTCCACGAATTGAAAAAGAAGTTTGTGTAATAGGAAATTTAGTGTAGTCTCCTTCGAATTCTTTGATCAGACGATGTCGACAAATAGGACATAGGTCTCCTTCGATTTTAATATTGTATGTTTCTTCAAATTCGTCACGCAGTGTACGAGGAATTAAGTGAAGGGGCTCCTCGTTGATAGGACACCCTTCTAATATATAAATGGCGGGGCATGCTTCCAGCGCGCCCTTAATATGTTCAATAAGAGCGGACTTACCGGCCCCTACGGGACCAAGCAAAAGTAGAACTTGTCGGCTTTCTTCGCCTTTCATGGAAGCTGAGTGTAGGAATCTCATAACCTTTTCAAGGGGTCGCTCCATGCCAAAAAATTGACTGGAAAAATAGTCGTATACTTTAACTGATTCCCCGTTGAAGAGCTTATTACAACGATCATCTGTTTCGTCTAGTATTGTAAGCCCCTCTCCCAAAATTTGTTTATAAAGTCTCTTATGAGCTAAAACAGCAATATCGGGGTTTTTTTCTAATAGTTGTAAGTATTCTTTTAGAAACCCTGAGAACCTCTCCTCTCTCTTGCTTTCTTGATGAGCTTTTACGCTCTGTAAAAATTTATTCGTTGTGGTCATAATTTAAAACTCCCATATTTCATTTTCCACCGTTGAGATTAATTTAACCTCATCACCCCAAAGGGTTTTTATGTTTTCATATACTTTCTTAGCATATGATAAATCTAAGTCGCGACCGTCGTGTTCATGTATCAGAGAAAGAGTATTATTACTCGTAATCTCATCAACGTATACTACAGGAACTCGATTTAATCCTGTATTGTTGATCATTTCATCACGAACGGACTCCCACCCGTCTGTGTCAGATACATTGTCTATTGTAACCGCTTTGTGCTGCTTTTTGAAGGAATAACTGAAATAGTTTTGTTCCCTCATAAACTCCTCATCGAGATAAAAACGTAAGAATGATATATCGTTATGAACTTCTCTAACAATTTTAGCTTCCTCAAATCCGGATTCCTCAATAATTTTTTTAAACATCATAAATCCGAGATGATATGGATTAAGCTGTCCGAGATGAGGGCGTACAACCTGATTATGAAGCTTAATAAGTGGCAGATGCAAATTATCCGGAAGATTTAGCTCATTAATTATCTTATAGTGTATAGTGCAAGCCCACCCCTCATTCATAACCTTTGTAAGAGCTTGCGGGATGAAATACTTTGAGCTTTCTTCAACAATCAGCATTAAGTTTCTTTCCCATTCTTTTAAATGTTTGCTATGTTCAGCTATGAATTTAATTAAATTATATTCAGGTTGGAGGGGAACCCGAGTAAAGTCGGTTGTGTAGGAAGAATCAAGCGTCATTTTAAGCTTTTCTAATATTAGAAGCTCATCTCTGGTTTTATATTTGATGCCCGGGAAGCGGGGTACCTGATATTTGATCGAATGCGCTGCATCCAAGATGTGCTCCACCTTCTCAATACCAATGGAGGGGTCCTCAATGAGTTTTCGCACGTATTTTGAGGCTGCTTTGAACTGATCTATGATGTGATCGGGGCTGGTATCGGCAAACATACGATTTACTTTGAAGAAATCGCTATGTCCTACGCAATGTGCCATGGTTAAAAGATGAATATAAAGTCCGTTCTCTCTCATCAAGTATGCAATGCTGGGATTGGAGTTAATAACCATCTCATATGGGAGACCCGTTTGCCCCATATTGTACAAAGTATGGGTTCGTTCATACTCTTTTCCATACGACCAGTGCCTATAATGGGTCGGAAGGCCAACATAGGCCATAGCGCCCAGCATTTCTTGGTAATCTATGATTTCATAGTCAATAGGGTGCCAATCGAGGCCCAGATCTTCGGCGACACGGAGGATTTTCTCGTCCCAGTGCAATAAATCTGCTTCTGTCCAGTCAGCCATTCTACTTTCCCCCTCCAAAAAGGTCCTTAAAGGCAACCCAGATATGCTCAGTTTGCCCAATCATAACTTTTTTGAACTTATTATCACATAAAGGAGCTAGTTTTGACCATAAATTGTCCATTTCATCGTTTTTCCAAGCCGAAAAACTGGGCCACGGGTAGCCATCTGGCATTATTGCGTCCTCGTTATCATCAGCGAAGTTAGAATAGTGCTCATTAATTTCAGCATAGGCCGTTAATTGACTAATTTCTTTGATTTCTTTGAACCTACCGAGACATTTTTCGTTGTCATTAGACCAATTTTCTCCATCACCACAGTAAAAAGTGTATATATTCCAAGCATTTGGGTGAAATTCTTTGTCAATGACCTCTAATTGTTTGTCTAAAGCCGATGAAATGATCGTTCCGCCGTGAGTTCCCACTTTGAAGAAGTCATCTTCGTTTACACGTTCAGCGTGTGTAGAATGTGAGATGAAAACAACCTCTACACGTTCATATTTATGGTTTAAAAACTGATATAAAAGAAAAAAGAAGCTCCGAGCGAGATATTTTCGAGCCTGAGACATTGAACCGGAGACATCCATGAGAAAAAAGATGACCGCGGAGCTGTTCTCTTTGATTTTTGGTTTAATATGATGATATTTCAGGTCATCTTTGTGGAATGGGAACCTTTCATCGCTTTCGGGATCATAGGTACCGACCTTTTCGGCCATTTTTCTTCGTCGAATCTTTCTTTTCAGGGTTTCCTTCTTAGATAATCGGGGTCGAATGCCCTTAAACCGGTATCCTTTCCGTTTTATGCTCTCCTGGGATACAAATTTGAAGTTTTTCTTTTCTAAATCGGGTAACTGGAGATCTGTGAACAAGTATTCTGCTAATTCTTCTAGTGTTACCTCTACATCATAGTATTCATCACCCTTTTGGTCGCTAGCTTTGCCGGTACCTTGACCTTTTGCCTGTTCGGCGCGCTTCTTACCAATTTTTTGCCCTTTTTTGAGAGAATGATCGCCGCCAGAACCTACAGACTTGTTTTTTTCATTGTTTCCGTATACAAAACGGTATTCTTTGATGCCGCGGACAGGAATACGTATCTTTTTCTTTCCATTTTGTCCAATAATGGATTCTTCAGCTATAACATCCTTAATAGATTCTTTAATTGCTTTTTCAATCTTCTTTTTGTGTCGCATGCGATCACTGGCGGACCTATCGACGATAGATTTATGTTTCCGGAAGACGCTCATACACTAATTACCTCGACACTTAGCAAAACAGTTTAGTTTTAGTGTCTTTAACATTATAATATATTTAAAAGGGGTTTGCAAGACAAAATTACACATAAATGGAACATATTAGCGTTTTAAAACTTGATTCTGCGTTTAAGCCCATAGAAATCATCCCTTGGGAAGAGGCTTTTCTCTTAACATGGCTGAATAAGGCATGGGCGGCCGAATATACGGATAAATGGGCCAGTTCGGCCAAACAAAAATTTCAGATCCCTTCTGTCATCGTTCTTTTTAAGTATATTGATCAAAAATTCTTTACCCTTCCCTGTACACGGAAAAACATTCTTATTCGCGACGAAAATCGGTGTCAATATTGTGCAAAAGTCTTTCGCGACGTGGAATTGACCATTGATCATGTGATACCCAAGTCAAAAGGGGGAAAATCGCGATGGGACAACGTTGTAACTGCTTGCAAACCCTGTAACCAACAAAAAAGAGACTTTTTACTCGAAAAGTCGCCCGTTTCGTTAATCCGGCGACCATCGAGGCCCTCGTATCGATCGATTATCAAGAAACGCGGCGATAAAGTCAATTTAAGGTGGAATGAGTATTTATAAGGATATCTTTCTAGTTAGTGAAGCAAATAAGGGGTAAATACACGGTGTCTCGATATACATGGCTTCTAGATCCTGGTCACGGCGGTATTATTGATGGAATTTATCAAACAGCCGGAAAAAGGTCTCCAAAATTTCCGGACGGCTCAATATTGTATGAGGGCGAGTTTAATCGAGATGTTGTAGGCAGAATTATTAAACTCTGTCAAGATAATGCTATAAATTGCATAAATCTAGTTGATACCGAGGAAGATCTCTCATTGCGACATAGAGTATCCAAAGCTAATCTATTTCACAAAGAAAATCGAAATAGTATTTATGTTTCGGTGCATTCCAATGCTTTTGGTAATGGTCGCGAATTTAATAGTGCAAAAGGAATTTGTACCTTTCATCACTATAAAAGTAGCAACGGAAAACGTTTAGCAGAAGCGTTGCAGTGTTGGTTGGGTGGTCTTACTACATTTCGTAGTCGTGGAGTGCGCAGCAATGACACATGGGCCAATTTTTATGTTTTAAGAAAGACTCATATGCCTGCCGTCCTTTCAGAAAATGGTTTCATGACAAATTTCGATGATGCTAGCGCACTTATGAACCCCGATGTGCGACAAGCGATTGCCAATGCGCATTTCGCTATGATTCAGGAGATTGAAGAAAATGGACTCTAAAAATAAGCTAATTAATGAGATATCAAGTGTTATGCTTAGTTTAAGCCAAAAAATAGAAAGCCTGCAAGCTAAAGTAGACGAACTGTGCAAAAGTACTGGGAATTGCACAAACATTAAAACGGTGCATGCAGAACTAATCCCAGAGAAAGATGAAACAAATGGAATTGATATCAACGCACTTTGTAAAGAAAAGTGAGGTTGGATACCACGGGAACCTCTTCGGAGGTATAATGCTGGCGTGGCTTGATGAGGCGGCCGCAGCTTTTGCAGCGCAGGTTGCAGACACGCCCCGAGTAGTCACCAAGCACATAAGCGGTTTGACCTTCCAGAAGCCCGTCAGGCCCGGTCAAATCATCAAGATATATGGAGAGGTGGACAAGATAGGAAAAACCTCTCTAACGTTGAATATGGAGGCCAGAAGGCACTCTGTGTACAACGGAACACAGAAGACAGTTGTAAGCACTCAGATGACCTTCGTGCGTATCGATGGGGACGGTGAAGCCATTCCAATCTCTGAGCGGGTTCGGCTTAAATATCGAGATCCCAAAGACTTTACATAGCGGCACGGATCTTGCTTCCTAGTTACAATAGGAGGTATGTCGTTATGTTACGTACGATTTTGTTAGTATTATGCGCGTGTTTTGTCGCGTGTACACCCCCTTCGGGAGAGGAGGATAAGGGATTTAAAGATATAGGTCCCGATGACTGGGAAGAAACGGTGGATCTTTTTACTTTGCCAACCACGCATGATATGGATCCGTGGGATGTGTTGCCGGCGAGCCCTATTACTTGGAACACATGTGCATGCGTAGAAGGAGACCATCCCTGTAATATCGAAACCAGAGACCATAATGGAGATCTGTTTGGGCTCTATGCTCTTTATGGGCGCCCCATTGTGCTGGACTTTTCGGCAGGCTGGTGTGGGCCATGTAGGGCTGCAGCAGAACACGCGCAAGAAGTGCAGGATCAATACCGAGATACTGGGTTATTGTACATTACGGTTTTGATAGAGAATGCCACAGGCGAGGTTCCAACTCAAAAAGATATTAATGAGTGGGCGGCAACATATGGTAATACCGACTCGTTAGTTATTGCCGGAAATCGATCGATGCTTGAGAGTGGGGGCGGTACCTGGGCTCTTTCTGGTTGGCCAACATTTTACTATATTGATCGAAATATGGTTTTACGAGATATCGATAGAGGATATAGTGCGCAAGAAGTTATCTATTCAATTGAGTGGCTATTAGCGTTATAATACTATTTATAGTGTTATGAAACTATTACTTGAAAACTGGCGACAGTACCAACTACTAACCGAAGCACAGGATATTGGTGCGCTTTATGAATCTGGACAAATCACCGAGGGTGAGTTTCTAGATAAGATTAAGCGCTTTGCCAAAAAGAAGGGAATTCCACTCGCTCTAGCACTAAGTCTGGCGGGAAGTACTATTGGGCCCCTTCCGGCCGAAGCCGGGGGTAGTGATGGACCTGTTCAGGATCCTATTGCTCAAACCCAAGACGATGACTCTGTTACCACAGATATGTTGAAGAGTTTGCAAGATTGGCCTCTTGCGCCGGCGCCGGAAGGTGTTGCTGCGGGCTTTATGTACGTTCCCCCGGAGGAGATTCCGGACACAGCATATTTAGGTGATAATTCTGGATATGAGAATGCGGGAGAGTATCGGCAAACAGTAAAGACTAATAGCTTAGACTTGCTAATGAAACAACTTTTTGGAAAAGATTCAGGCGCTATCTTCGGCGGAGGAGATTCTGCATTTTCAGTTGAGTTTGAAAAAACCGAAGATGGAAAAAATATTCTTCCTTTAGAGTGGTCATTAAGTTATGAGGCCGCGGTAGAAAAATATATAGCGTCGCAAAAATGAAACTCCTACTTGAAAACTGGCGGAAGTATTTGAACGAAGACGAAGCCGAGTATTTCCCCTGGTTAAGGGATCTCCCTGAAGAGCCCTTCGACCTCGTCCTCGCTGATCGTCTTAGGGCTCGGCTCCAGTCCGGTGACGATCGATTCAACATACTGGGCTCTGGTGCCTTTCGTACGGTTTGGACACCGCGCGGTGATGACGAGCATGTAATAAAAGTTGCTCATGATCTCGACGATCATAAACTACAAATGAACAAGGATGACTTTGAGACATCAAAACGATACCCACTTATCTTCCCCAAAGCATATGCTCATGCTAACGATTTCGAATGGATTGTGATGGAGACCATAACACCTGTGAAGGATCCTGATGCGATGCAAAAAGTACTTGATCGATCTTTCGCCAAAGAACAAGAGGCTATAAGGCGTCTAGGCGCGGAGGGATCTTTACCCCCTAACCATTATGGGCGTCAATACAATTTGGCTGATCCGTTTGATATGATGAAGTTAATTATGGCGTCTTTTCGATTTGAAAGAAGCGATACCCCAGAGGCAAAAGAAAGAAGCGCCAAAGTAAAATTTCCTGACATCAAGCCTGCGAGGCTTTTACAAAAAGCTATCTCACCAGTGGCTGGGCAGGCTTATCAAGAGCTTAGCAAGGCAATGCATGAGTTCCCCATTGATAAACATGAACTCGGCAAGGGCAATATTGGACACGACACAGATTATAACTTCAAGATTATTGACGCTTCGGTCTTTCCACCAGAGGAGTGGTAATAAATGAAACTCCTACTTGAAAACTGGCGGAAGTATATGAATGAGGGTGAAGCCGAAGATCAATTTAATATTGGCTCAATTATAATGGGTGAATTTGTCACAGAAGATGATCGACATATTGTTATCGTTAAAACACTAGATGGTCCGGTCGCTTTTTATAGAAGTACCGGTGCCGGCACTGGCAAATGGACAAAGGGGATGTATCTGCCATTTTCGGGTGTCTCCCCCGATGGACCAGGGCACGGGTCACAGTTTTGGTTTGCCAAAATGTCTCCAAGTCATCCTCAATCTGGCGAAAGAAGCTCAAAAGTTCCCAAAGAAGGCAGTGAGTTTGATAGAATCGGGAAATATCTGGGGGCTAAATACGGTACCGGGGGGTCGGGCGCGCGGGCGGAAGAATTTATGAACTCTATCGGATACAAATCTTCTGAGGAACTCGGGATTAAGGCATCTCCGATCTTTGGAAACCCTCTTTATGATGCTATGGCAACTAATCTTTTTCTTCAAAAATGGGGTGCCCTAGGAGCGCTCGGTGACAAGTATCAATGGTGGGGCATAGACGAAATAGAAGGGATGAAGGCAGAGAAAAAATGAAACTCCTACTTGAAAACTGGCGGAAGTATTTGAATGAGGTTGATACACCAAGTGATTCCTCAG
>Ga0208011_1000829_pt1 | contig 11487 bp, 15 predicted proteins | sample 7_EtaG_FD_184080 | JGI IMG/M metagenome (GOLD analysis project Ga0208011, IMG submission 184080) | Marine viral communities from the Subarctic Pacific Ocean - 7_ETSP_OMZ_AT15161 metaG (SPAdes) (version 2) | ecosystem: Environmental > Aquatic > Marine > Oceanic | place: Pacific Ocean | collected... | reverse complement strand
TAGCTTGTCCACATGTCTCTCTAATTTATCCACTTTATCTTCATGTACTGCTTGAATTGTAGAGAGTTCAAATGTACGAGAAAGACTCCAACCGCCTAGGGCGATGAGTAGTCCTACTAATAATGTCATTAACTTGTCAGCCATAAACTCCACAACAACTAAATTTATCCATAAAAAAATAATGATACACGGAGAATCCTATAGCAATCCCAATGCTCATTCCTATAAACAATGTTAAGTATTTTACCATATTAAAAGATTATTTCAATTACTAGGTAAAGGGTGATAAATACAAACATCCCCATCATTTGAACATCATAGGGAAAATTATGCATTAATCCCCCATTTAGCTAGTGCTTGACTACATGTAGCTAACCATAGCAAGATAATTATGAGAGAGGATACTAAATATTTCATCCATCTAGTTTCCTGTGTGCTTATTTTCCTTAAGATCCTTCTTCTTCGAAATTCTTTTAAAGTTCGATATTTCATCTTCTATTACCCCAAGCTGTAATAAAATAGCGAGTTGCGCCGTTATTAATTTATCGTTCATTTAATTACAATTGTTTTTATCTAAATCAATTGGCTTGTCACCATTATAAAACCATACATAAGATGAGAGTTTTGTTCCATCTTGTGTATAGGTACATTTTTTGCCTACCGAGCAGGCGCTTAATGCAAATAATAATGCAAGCACTAAACATAATTTATTCATTGTGCTCCTTCATTTGTTCTACTTCTCTGTATGTTAGCGTTGGATTTTCTTTGGCTAACTGATAAATGCTTTTTGTTTGACAACATGTACCTGATTTTTCTTTTTCGCTGGTATGCATATTGCAAGTTTTTTCTTCGTCTATTGGCATGATAAACATTCGTCATTATTTACTGTAATTCCTTGAGGATTACAATTACATTTTTCGCATGGGCATACACCCGTACTATCTGAATGTCCTTTGACATTACAATGACAATTACAAAAACAATCTTTACATTTACTCATTTTTCTTTTCCTCAATCTTGTAGAAGTAGCTATCGCTATCTTCAGTTTTCCATTTACTACTATCCTCTACGTTCCACGTAGTCGTTTGTACCTTCCAATCAAATGGAACGTCATCTCTTACTGTAAAAGATGGAATGTTCCATATCAATCTATTGTTTGGTTGAGCTGCATAATTTCCATTTTCGAGGGCCATTATGTGGGCACATTTATGTTCTGCCGGGATCTCTGAATGATCCGTATCAACTATATTACTCTCTGGGTGAGCCCAGTCAACTGTGAAAAGATAGGTCCCCTGATACCATTTCTTATCTTTTCCTATATATTTTCCTGATTGGCCTAGAAGGATATCAAAAGTAGTAATAGCAGGATAGTAACTAAAACAATTCCAAAGCTCCAACTCGTCAAGTCGCATCCTAGGAACCTTTTTGACATCAAAGCCTCTTTGGATAAAGGCGCTAATCGGCAAACGATAGAAGATAGCACCATTTTCCATAATTGCATGAAAGAGTATCGCGCTCCCTGAAAGCGATGCCATCCCAAAGATGACACAGTCTTCAGCTTCTCCCACATGTCCGGAAAGGTCATATAAATATTCTCTTCTTACCTGCGCATACGTTGCAGGTATGTTTGCGTTCAAGTAAGCCATTCAACATAAAATCCTAAGTTGCTAAAAAATAGATAGCAACAACTACTACTACAACAGCAGCAGATATTTTGGGATTAGCTTTTGCTAATGTCCAAAGTTGTTTTGCTTTTTCCATAATTATCTCCTTAATGTATATCTCCCCAGTTTTTACCGGCTTCATAGTCTACCTTGTTAGGTATCTCCAGGTCAACTGCGGATTCCATAACTTCAATAATTCGTTTAGCTTGTTTATCACTTTCTACAGAAATATCCAGTTCATCGTGGATCTGTATATGGGGTATAATTCCTTCTTTATATAGTTCTAGCATAGATTTTTTGGTCATATCTGCAGCGGATCCTTGAATTAATTTATTTAAAGCTTTGTAAGTGTATGCTCTTCGTATACCTGGTCCATGTTCTTGAACTGCTTCATTAAAAGGTAATGCCTTATGCATACCAAAGCTATTGGGTTCCCATAAATGGAAACGACATAATCTCCCTAATAAAGTTCTAATCTGTCCTCGTTGCTGTGCACGATTAGAAACTGATTTCATTAAACTTTTAACAAAAGGAACTCTACTATGGTAAATAGAAAAAAGTTCTTCTGCTTTTTCTTTTGATACTCCAAGTTCCGCTTGAAGTTTTGCTTTACCCATTCCATAAAATAATCCTAGGTTAATTGTTTTTGCTTGGAGTCTAGGGATGTCTGCCATTTTAGCAACAATGGTATGAAAGTCTGCGTCGCCTTCGGTGTAGGCATTCTTAACATTAAAAACACTTGCGTCTTGATCTAGGGATGCATAATGAACTACGAGTCTTGGTTCTTGTTGATTGTAGTCAAAACATCCCCACTCGCAACCTGATTCTGGAAGAAAAAGGGATCGAATCAATGGACCTAAGTCCTTATTACGAGCAGGAATTTGTTGTAAATTTGGATTTGAATATGAAAATCTTCCGGTAACGGTTCCTCCATTGTCTGATCTAATTTGATTTATACCTGCATGAATTCTGTCGCAGTGCTGGTATCTAATAATGGTGTCAATAAAAGTAGTGTGAGCCTTGTTAATTTCTCTTGCTTCTGCTATCGTTCTAACTAAAGGATGTTGATGAGAAGAAAGGAAATTTTTAGTGAATGATGGCGCATTTGTTTTTAGAGTTCTTTCGTAAGGTAAATTTAATTTTTCAAAAACTTTTGCAATCGATCGTGCAGCCCATATTTGGGTATCTAGTCCTGTTTCTTTTTTTATTTTGTGGAGTAACATTTCTTCTGATAATGTTAGGTCTCGCTTCAATTCATGAGCTCTTTCAACGTCCACTTTCACTCCAAGAAATCTCATGTCCACCAGGCAGGGAAAAAGATCCGTCTCTAATTCAAAAATAGCTCCTAGATCCTGGTCACTTATTTCTTTCTGCATGACTTTCCATAAAGCTAATGTAAGTTCTGCATCACGTTCAGCATACTTTCCAACATACATTGAAGGAAGTTTCCACATGTCTGCTTTCGGATCAACTCCCCATTCATTAGCCGCGGCTTTTAATTCTGTTTCGTTTTTACCTTTACCAACATAATCCCAACCTAAACTATTAAGATCAAATCTAAATCTATTTTCATTCACAAGAGATGCTGCAATCATGGTATCCACAATTCTTCCATTAATTTTAATTCCCATTTTTCTAATCCAGCACACATCATACATAGCATTGTGAAAAACTTTATCCGCCGGACATTCACAAACGTCTTTAAACCATTGAATTACCTTACTTTTTTCAAGGTTACCTCCGCCTTCATGATCGAAGGGAAAGTATCCTGAGTAGCCATCAACAGCTACAGCGATACCTACAACTTTTCCATTACCAATCACAGCTCCGGATCCCATAGATTTTAAATCTGGATCGTAGGTTTCTAAATCAATGGCAATCGTATCGGCTTGTCTTAAGTCTGGAAATTCTTCGGGCTTTACCCATTCAGTTTGTGCTTCAAACATTTATTTTATAGAACGTATACTTTAATGTAAGTTCTTCTCCTTCCTTAATATTTTTTAATGTTATTAAATTCCATTTCTTATAGTTAAGAGGTTGAGATGGATTGTCTTCGTTGAACATTCTAAGTTCAGCCTTCACGCAGTTAGCATCTTCGGAGTGATTTAAAAATCCTCCCAGGGGCGTGCGAATGATATGATCTCCAACTTTGATATGTGTCATTCCCAAATTTGTACCTTGAGCAATGCTTTCTTTGGCAAAAACTCCGATGTCATGAATATCAGAAAAACCTAATCGTAATTGTGGGGGTAATGGTTTATACATCCGAGTAGTCTCTTTCAATAATCATTTCAATAAAGTGAATTGCTTTTTCTAAATCTTCTCTTTTTCCTTTCGCTCTGTGTCTCAAGATATATTTTATAACGCATCCTTCTGGATAAAGCAACTCATTTTCAATTACAAATTTACTTGGCTGAATTTTAAAACTTTGATAATGTGATCCACCAATTTGTTTATCATATGGATTTGACTCTCCTAAAGTTGAAGGGGGTGTATATTTTGCTTGGTTTCTTTTTTTCATATTTTAAATTCTTTCATTTTGTTTTTACATTTTATTAAATATAAATTTTCAATAGTTCGCGTGACTCCCACATACCAAACTCTGAATTCTTCTTCTTGTTTTGCTTGAGATTTCTTAGAACCTTTGATAGTATTCGCCGTTTGATTTAAAAATAAAACTACATTGGTTGCCTCTCCTCCTTTAGCACCATGAATCGTAGAGACTTTTATTCGTGGGGGTCTAGATAAATTTTCTCCATTGAGTAACATCGCTTTCATATATTCTCGTTTAGCTGATGTAATATTTTTAAATGCTGCGTCCCAACTAAGATTAATATCAAAATTTTTTTCTCCAGTTATTTCTTCTAGTCTTTGTCTTTTTATATCGGGTGGTGTTAATCCTTGTTGAAAGTCATTCCAGGTTTGAATGTCTTCGTATAAAGTTTTTCCTATACTATTTCCTTCAACCGTATTAAAATACAGCCCTTTTCTTTTTAGAAAAGGAGGAATGGGTCTCCATAATGATTTAGTTCGGGTTAAAATTAACCAGTCTCCTTTAGTTAGATCAACATCATTTAACTTGTATCGTTGATAAATATTTCCTTTGGTATCTTTGGGTAAATAATCTTTGGGTATTCTATTAAAATAAATTCGTTGAATAATATTTAAAGCTGCTTCCTGAATTAAACGAGGCACTCTTTCAGATTGGCTTAATAAAATTTCTCTAGATTTCCATTTAATAAAAGAATTGACATCAGCGCCCGCCCATCCAAAGATCGCTTGATCATCATCGCCGGCGATCCATACATCACATTGAGTTTCTTCTTCAATCTTTTTGATCATTGACCATTGAATTAAAGATAGATCTTGTGCTTCGTCCACAAATATAACTTTAAATTTAGGAGGTTTTCCTTTGTCTAAAAATTTTTGAAGCATATCGGTAAAATCAATTAATCCATGAGTTTTTTTATAATTATTTATTTCTTTTTCAATGGCTATCAGTTTTTCTCTAGTGATCCAGGTTAAGTGTTCATTTAAATCAAATTGTTGTTCTGCAGAAATTTGTTTTACTCTGGCCAAGTTAATTAAACTTAGATATTCACTGTTTGATGAAAAGATTCCGTTAAAGTTATTAGTTTCATAAGCTGCATATTTAATTTGAATACCACATGTTTCACCAATTGCTTTGTAGTTGCCTTCTTGCATAACGTTTTCTTCTTTTAGTCCTAGATTATTGAAAGCTAATGAGTGAAGAGTTTGAAAATATTTTATATCTTTTTTAGTGAGATGTTCATTCTTTGCTAGGAATCTGTCTCGGGCCTCTCTTGCTGCTTTACGAGTAAAAGCGAAATATCCAATTTTATCTAGCGGTGTACCTTGTTGAACATAGCGATGGACTTCATGTAAAAGTCTTCTAGTTTTTCCTGTACCAGGGGGTCCTACTACTTTATATCGCATTAATAATTTGTTCCTTTTCTTTCTACTGGTTTGTATTCTATTTTATGCACATGCAGTTGTTTGACTTTACAAACCTTAAGAGTTTTAGCATCAACATTTAACGAATGATCAAATTCCACAAAGCATCTGTCTTTTAATTTCTGTGCAATTTTTTCTTCGGGTATTTTCCAACTGCTCCCTAAATGTTCAATAAAAGAATTGAATCTGAAATAATGAAACCCTTCTTCAGTAAAACAAGATCCATTATGAAGTTGACTTCGTTCTTGGGCTTGGGGGCCATTAATGCAGTATTGATAGAGTTCTTCTTCTAATCTATCTTCGAGTTGCGTTCCTTTAGGGGGTTTAACTTTTGTACCTTTTCTTCGCCATTCATTTAATTTAGCCCTAAAGTCTTTAGGTTTTAAAGGTTCAAAATAAACTCCAGTTTGTTGCCATACTAAATTTAAAACTTCTTTTTGAGTAGTCATTAGTTTTGTATTACTTATTATGACTTGAATCTTGTCATCGTTTGGCATGATGACATTAAAACGATACTCGGGTTCTGCATAGGCAATCATTTCAAAATCTTGAATTTCTGGAAATACAGAAATGCTATCGGACTTAACACCAAAGGGTCTTTTGTAGCAAAGACTTCGCATACATTTATCTTTAATGGGATCTTCATAACAAGTATGTCCTGCCGTTTCTCCTTTCCATGCTTTTATTTTGGAGTCTAATTTTGTTTTATCCCAAGGACTTGCAAGATAACTATAGTTAGCTGCTGATACTTGGTCGGGCCATTTATCTTTATATTTCTTTTTGGCAAAGACCATATAGTTATACATAAATCGATCTCTCCCATCATCGAGTTTAGCTTTAGAACATAAAGCCAAACACGGAGGACCATCTACAAATTCTGCATTGGTGCCTAGTAATATATTTCTATGGGTTTCCTCTACTAATTTATCTAATGTTTCTTTATTAATTTTAGATTCATTAGCAAATTTTATAAATTGTTCTATAGATAGTTTAGAATTATTCTTATCTAGTGCATACCGGTTTGAATTTCCATTATCATAGTAAGGGAGGTTAATGAAGTTACCCGGTTTTATATCTCCTTTATCATCCTTCTGTAGTTCTTTCTGTTTTGGAAAAACCTCGGTTGTTGGTTTTAATCCTAGAGGAAGCAGAAAAGCTTTTAATGCCTCTATTAAATCAATTGTTGGAACAGGTTCGGTTAAAAATAAATAACAATGCAATCCCCCGCTTTTAGATAGGATAGGAACTAATGGTAATTTATATTGTTGGAAGAGTGCTAAATAATTTTCTACTTTAAATGTACCATAATCAGGAGGATCAATATCAATGCATCCAAATTGAACTGTACCATCTATGCGACAGGGTTGAATGCCAATTGATTTTTTTCCTGTTAAATGATCTCTATAATCTGTATCGGTAACAGGGCGACCAGCCCATTCATAATTTGGTTTAATTTTATTTTTGTCGGAGTCCAGTGAAGTATTAGCCATGTCGGCCATACCGAAATCACCTTCATATCCTTTAAATAATTCTATAAATTCTTTTTCCATAACGATCCCTGGTTTCGGGCGGGTTCCACTCTCGCTTTCCCCGCCCTATTCTCCTTAAGGAAGAAACTAGTAATTAGATTCTTCTTTTTTTTCTACTGCAGCGTTACTTTTCTTTAAAGAATTATGGAATTCTCTGGCCATCTGATAGATGGAAGCGTTATCCACTTTTCTTAACAAAGATACTCTGTATCCGTGCCAAGTAAAACTACCGCTGTTCTCAACAGAATTTAATTTATAAATTCTAGAAAACATTGGTGCAGGAACGTTTTTATGTGTTTTAGGATCAGACTCAAATTGATCTTGCATCAAAGAGTTCCACCCTCTACTCACTTTAAGCTGTGTTGATTTCATAGCCATTAAAGCTTTCTCTGGTTTATCTCCGCTGATGATCACAAAGTGATTAGCTGTTTTGATAATTTGATTACCATTATCTAAAACATCTTTTCCTGTAGAATCCTTTTTAGTTTTAGCTAAAATTTCAGGACCTCTATCAGGACTCACAGGTCTACCTTCCTTTCTTTCGAAAGGTGCCCATTCTGGATATGTTAGTTTATAGAAACAAGGTATTACTTCAATACCTTTTTCTCCATCATACAGTTTTTTTGTAACTGTATTATAAAACATTCCAGCTTCGGCTCCGTCAACATAGTTCGCATGTTTCTTTTTAGTTTCATCCGAACCTGATTGTAATAACTTGAGAAATGGTAAAGCTAAATCGTCTTTATCTATGTTCTCAAGTCCTGCTCCAGCATCGCTTATAAAGTCGATTTTCGCTGGTAAGTTACCTTCTTTTTTTTCAGTAACGTCTCTTGTCGCTTGTTGCATGTTATTTGCTCCTTGTTATTTTTGTTTTGTTTCCCTTAAACAAGTTAAAATGTTCAGAAGGCAAGTCTTGCTTTGCTTCCACTCGCTCTCTGTACAGTGCTTTAAGAGTCATAGGCTCAACTTTCAGTTTTTGTGAAGGTTGATATCCTTTACTCTCTGCAAGGCTCGTGTATTCACTTGCCTTGTCATCTTCGCCACGACCAAAGGAAACAGTAATCTCATTCTTAATAAGATCACCTAGGTCGTTATCTCGAAGCCATTGATAAGCGCGTTCCCTGTTTGCTACAGGAATGGTAGCGCTATAAATCTCTTTTACTTCGATGGCAGAACCATCTTGAAGCTTAAGAGTTTTTAGTTTCATTGATTCCATAATTTCAGGAATTACTTCTGCAGAAATTTTATCGGCTCGCTCTTTCTTTTGTTTTAAAAGAGTTTCTTCTTTAGCTATTTCTTCCTCTAATTTCTGAAGATCAATTACGTAGTTAGAAAGACTTCTAACATTTTCTAGTTCATTCACCTGTTGCGGTGCATCGGCAACGAACTGTTCTCTTAGATTTTCATTATTCATCAATTTCTCCTTTCTCGTATAGATTGATTTTAATTGGATAGTACATTTTTTCTTGTCTGTCCCATTTTAACAAATTGTATTTACCATTTGTCATAGCGGATACTACCGAACAAGCAACGCCAATAATTGCCGGGTCCCCTGTAAGAAGTAAATAATCATTTTGCGTAAAATTTTTTAATTTAGTACGCAAAGAAAAAATTATAGGACCTGGACTAAAAATAATTTGAGAATCCTCTCTTAATAAGACTTTAATTTCGCCATATTTTTGAGCTCCCATAATATTAATCTTAGGCCTACCTTCTTTGGTGCCTGGGATTTCTTGGATCACATATACTATCGCTTTGTCTTTCATGCTTGACAATATAGATATTAATGTTTATATTGTCAACTAGAAAGTAGAAGATGGATTATAAATTTAAGACCAAGCCCTACGCACATCAAACGACTGCGTTGGAAAAATCGTGGAATAAAAAAGTATTTGCGTACTTTATGGAAATGGGAACCGGTAAAACTAAGGTTGCCATTGATAATATTGCTATGCTTTATGATAATGGCAAGATTAATGGGGCACTCATTATAGCCCCTAAAGGCGTCTATAAAAATTGGTATTCTCAAGAAATACCTGAACATTTAGCTGCCCATATACAACCTACAACTGTTTTATGGCAAGCCATGATTAATCAAAAACAACAAAAACGATTAGATACCTTATTTAAAACGGGCCATGATCTTCATATTTTAATTATGAATGTAGAAGCCTTTAGTACCAAGAAAGGCGTTGAATTTGCAGCCAGATTTTTAAATTCACATAACACCTATATGGTTATTGATGAATCTACGACTATTAAAAATCCTGGAGCTAAAAGAACCAAGAGTATTGTTGGATTAGGTAAATATGCAAAATATCGTAGGATAATGACAGGTTCTCCAATTACTAAATCACCCTTAGACTTATATAAACAGTGTGAATTTTTAGATGAGTATTTATTAGATCATTCTTCTTATTATACATTTAGAACTCGTTATGCTGTGATGCGTAAAGCTAATTTTAATGGTCGCTCCGTTGAAATTGTCGTAGGGTATAAAAACCTAGGAGAACTCTCAGATAAAATAAAACCTTTTTCTTATCGAGTTTTAAAAGATGATTGTTTGGACCTTCCTAAGAAAACCTTTATGAAAAGAATTATTACTTTAAGTGCTGAACAGCAAAAAGTTTATAAACAAATGAAAGAAATGGCTCTAGCTCAGTTAAATGGCAAATTATTGACTACGGCTAATGCCTTATCGCAATTAATGCGACTTCATCAAATTACCTGTGGACATTTTAAGGCGAACGATGGTTCTACTCAAACAGTAAAGAATAATAGACTGAGCGAGTTAATGGATCTTCTAGACGAAGTAGAAGGCAAAGCAGTTATATGGGCTCATTATCAATATGACGTCCAGACGATTTTAGAAGCCATTAAAAAAGAATACGGGGATGATTCCGTTGTAGACTATTATGGTAAAACTCCTAGTGAGGAACGACAGGACAATATTAAGAAATTTCAGGATGACCCTAGGTGCCGGTTTCTTGTTGGGACGCCCTCTACGGGTGGCTATGGGATTACTTTAACGGCTGCTAGCACTATGATTTACTATTCTAATGGATATGACCTAGAGAAGCGTCAACAGTCAGAAGCTAGAATAGATAGAATTGGTCAAACTAAACCAATGACTTATATTGATATTATTTGTGAAGAAACCGTAGATGAAAGAATTGTAAAAGCGTTAAGAAAGAAAATAAATATTGCTACAGAAATAATGGGTGAAGAGCTGAAAGAGTGGATTTAATCTCAGAAAATGTAGGACTCGTACGCGTAGCGCGCTGAGATTTTATAAACCGCCCCAACCATGCGTGTCGTCGTGGACCACACAATTTGAAGGTGTAAAATTTGGATTCGGTTTTGGATTTTTCATATTCTTTACATAGTTGACTCCTAGTAACGATGCAAGAAAAATGTTAATAGTCTTTGTTAATTTGTAATTTTTTGTAAAGAAATAATTCACAACTTGTAAAAGGTGTAAATCCAAACAAGAGTTAAAAAAAATAAATATCGTCTACTGCTGCAACAATTATTTTTTGCCTTAATTCACTTTGCTCACTTCTAGAGCATTTCTAAAAAGCCGGTATGATATAATGACATATAGAAAGGTAAAAATGAAAAAGTTATATTATATTAAATGTAGATATGGGGGAGAGGGTTGGACCTGTGATGTGACCGACTCAATTTTAGAAGCCAATAAGCTTTTAAAAGAATATCAAGAAGATGATCGGCACAGTAAATTTAAAATCTCAAACACGCCGGGCCCTGAAGGAGTACAAAAGTCGTGGTTTAATAAAGTAAGATATGAAACTTATTTAACGTAGCGATCAGTAGATAAACCTAAGATAGGTTTATAGGATGTTTTACCGTCGCTTTTAATAGCCATTAAATATTCCTTTCGATTACTATTAATTTCTTTTTTATATGACACGTGCACCCAGCCCGAGTTGGGTTGTCCGGGCTCCCAGTATTCTAAAATGAGTTGGTCAAACATGAGGTTTTCCTTGATCCAGTCACTGACCTCATTATTGGGTGTCCCAAAGATCTCGAAGTCCGCCGCTTCTCCCTGGCAATGCTGACTTTTCGCGCTGCTGCCTATCTTTTGAGACAAAATAATATTACGGAATCCTGAGGAAATGGTCACCGTGTGGTTAAAATGGTCTCTAACAGGCTGTAGGACGCGCTCACAGAGCAATCTTAGGTTCTCTGTCTCATCCTCATTGGGGTTGTTCTCTAGCCCCATTCTCGTCGCTGTTTGCGACTTGGTCATTTCAGCCAAGCTAAAATTTTTTGATAGTTTCATTAAATAGTTTTAACTA
>Ga0208011_1000828_pt1 | contig 11491 bp, 24 predicted proteins | sample 7_EtaG_FD_184080 | JGI IMG/M metagenome (GOLD analysis project Ga0208011, IMG submission 184080) | Marine viral communities from the Subarctic Pacific Ocean - 7_ETSP_OMZ_AT15161 metaG (SPAdes) (version 2) | ecosystem: Environmental > Aquatic > Marine > Oceanic | place: Pacific Ocean | collected... | reverse complement strand
GGAATATATGCTCAAGATGGAGCAGGACAATCATTAGGTATGGCCTATCAAATGATGTATAATAGGTTTAGAGGGTTTATGGGATTTGGTAACAGATATGATTATTATAACCCATATTATTATGGTGGTTATTATAATGAAACTTATAACTTAGGTGGTTATACAATGAGAATTCCATATAAAGATAATCCTAATAAACCAAGAACTTGGACAACTGATAGAGGTAATAGTACCTCTGGAACAAATTTAAATATTACAAGAACACGAACTAATACTAATGAATCAACTAATAATGGTGATTATAGTAATAGTTCATCAATTACAAGGAGTACTTCATCGGGTACTTCAACAAATAGTTCATCAAATGGTGGTGGACGGAGAGTAACAAAAAGGCATTAATATGAAAACATTAAAGATAATAGGATTATCAGTTTTACTTGTTGGTTCATTTGTATATGGACAACAAGAAGTAGACGAAACAAAAGGTAAGGATGTAAAGTCAATAGGAGTAGATGCACAACAAGTTGAGAAATCAAATAACCCTAAACCCTGTTGCACTACAGATAAACCAAAACAAGAGAAGATGTCAAGTCATGAAACTGGTAAGAAATCAGTTGATAAAACTGAAGCTATAAAATCACAAAAAGGAAGTTTCTGGAAAAGAGTCTTTGGTGGCAAAGGTAAAAAAGAAGAGAATAACTAAAGTTACAATACAACCAATTGATGAGTAAATTATAGCATAAAAAAAGGAGTTACCTTTATATTCAACTCCTTCACAAGTGATACGTATACTCTTTTATAATAGATATAATGAAATTAAAAAAATCAACAGGAAAAGTTAAATAAAGTAAAAAAAGCTTGACTCGTATAGCATTTTATGCTTATATTAGTATATAACAAAAAGGAGTATATTATGAGTTTAGAAAAAGGAATTAAATTAGAAAGTGTTGGTTGCGTTTTAGATTCTAAAACAGGTATTGTCTATCCAATGTTAGCGGATGGAACTACAGATTTAGAAGATGACGGCGTACATCTTGAAGATGTTACTGAAGAATGGGGAGAAGCCCTTTCAGTTGACGAGATGACACTTGTCTTAGAGGTTTATAATACTTTAACATCAACAGTAGATTCAGTAGAATCAAAACCATATGTTCCAGAAGGAACTGGTTGGGATGTTGATGTAGATGAAGATGGACCTTTCATTACTATTAGTGATGATGTTCCAGATGAAGTTTGGGAACCAGAATATTCGAGTGATAGATAATGTTGTGGGAATATGATGAAGAATTTGATTATCCAAATGGCGATAACCCATTGGTGGTGCATTGGAATCTTGATGATGATGATATAGAAATTAATTTAGTGGAATGGAATGATGGTAATGACCATTATACTAGTGATGAATTATGGGAAATGGATTATGAGTTAGCAGAAAATATAATGAGTTATATTGATAATGAGTTTCTTCATAGTGAAGATTTTTGGTTAACTAAACATGGATATGATTTTTGAGTATAGAAGATTTAATAATTAAAACATTTGATGGTATAGTTATAGATGACTATGGATGGGAACATTATAATGTAGATGGTAAAGAATACGATATCAGATTTGATAGAAGTAGAATGGAATGGGCATGTGATTGTAAAGCATTTACATACCGACATAGATTTGGAAAAAAGTATTGTAAACATATTTTAGAAGTGCAAGATAAAAGATTGGCACAACGCAGAGGCCGTGCAGGTGCCAGAGTGGTCTAATGGGGTGGTTTGCAAAACCATTATTCGCTGGTTCGAATCCAGTCCTGCACTCAAAAAATAATTGTATCAATGTAAACATTGTTATATTTATATAAAATAGTTATATGCACCAAAAGGAGAACAAATGTGTGAAATAGGTAAATGGAATTAAACAAAACCCATATAGGAGATTGTATGGAGTTATCGAAGGAATTGCCAGATAATTATATTGATTTGGTAGTTACTTCACCACCGTACGCAGATACCGTTTCATATGGTAAAGGGATAAATGTATTTTCACCAGAAAATTATCCTGATTGGATATTACCTTTATTTATAGAAGCTAATAGATTTCTAAAACCAACAGGATCTTTTATTTTAAATATAAATGATAAGATTGTGAAGGGGGAAAGGTCTATATATGTTCTGGAAACTGTTATTAAGATTGTCAAAGAATCTGGATTGAAGTTATATGATAGGTATATATGGTATAAAAAAAATGGTTTACCTATGGGTGGAGAGAAAAGATTAAATGATAGAATGGAATATATATTTCATTTTGTACGAGATACTAAAAATTTTAAAACTAATATGAATGCAGTTAGAGTACCATATGCACCAAGTAGTATAGTTAGAGCTAAAGCTCCTGTAAAGACGCAAAAATCTGCAACCAAATCTGGTATAGCTGAATTTGGTAAGGATAAAATAATGAATATAAATCCATTAGGGTCTAAACCAAATGGAGTTTTTAGATTTGATAATGCTGGAGTAATAAAAGGGGCTAAACATCCTGCACCATTTCATCCAGATTTACCAGAGTGGTTTATAAAATATTTAACAGGATTAGATGATATTGTATTAGATCCATTTATGGGTGGTGGCACTACAGGTGAAGTAGCATTAAACTTAGGTAGAGATTATATAGGGTTTGAGAAAAATAAAGTTTATATTGAAGATTTAATAAACCCCAAAATGAAGAAATTTAAATCAGAGTTTTGGGAATAGTAGGAGAAATACCGATGTAATACACAACACTAAATAGAATCACTAGGTCTAGCAGTACCAGTAAACTGTCGGTGTTTAAAATACATCAAAAAATTTAGTGTATGGATGGTATCTAAAGAGGGACGGAGGCGGGAAAAAATTTAATAAAGAAATGAGTAATAAGGAGAATATAAAATGAACTTAACATGGTTTTATTTTCATTGTGTTTTAGCTACAGTAATATTAGTTAAAGATTATAATGGAACATTAGAGGAATCGTTGGATAGATTCGAAAAATCTATTGGGTTATATACAGAACCTGATACTACTAACTATGAAGATGCTCCATTCTATATACCACCAACAGAGCAAGATTCTACTTGGATATTACCACCAATACGAGATGACATACCAATTGATTCTAATATGGTAAAAGTATAAAGTGATAATAACACCTAATCCATTTGGAGATGATGATTTCGCAACACCAATGTATGATGATCATAAAGTGAATAGTATTTATAAAGGAGATGTACTTGAAACATTAAAAACATTTGGAAATGATGTGATTGATTTAAGTATAACCTCACCACCATATAATAAGTTAGGAAAAGGTGGACAAGTTGTTCCTAAAATTAAATATGATACGTTCGATGATAACTTACCAGAAGATGATTATCAGAAACAACAGATTGAGGTATTGAAAGAGATTTATAGAATTACAAAACCTGGTGGTTCTATATTTTATAATCATAGGTGTAGGTGGGTTAATGGAGTAATGATACATCCTATGGAATGGTTAGATAAGACAGATTGGAAACCAAGACAGGAAATAATTTGGGATAGGTCTATAACAGGACAGTTGAGAAGTTGGAGATTTTATACAATAGATGAAAGAATATATTGGTTATATAAACCAAAAAATAATATAACTACTGGTGAAGAAATGAAATCTAAACATGCTAAGATGAGTACTATTTGGAGAATATCACCAGAAAGAAATAATGAACATCCAGCACCATTTCCGTTAGAGATACCTTTGAGAATTATATTATCAATATTAGATGAAGAAAAAGGATTAGTATTAGACCCATATATGGGAAGTGGTACAACTGCGGTAGCTGCTAAATTACTTGGTAGTGATTATGTAGGTATAGATATATCAGAAAAATATATAAAAGATGCACAGGATAGAATAGATAATTTTGAAACAGAAAGAAATATTTTAATTGAAGAAAAAAGATTACATCAATTGTCTGGTAAGACATATTTAGAAAGAATGAGAGCAAAACAAATTAGAGAAAATGATTTTTGGGAGGTCAAATGAAATATATAAATAAGCTAACTGATTTATTTATTAAACTATCACTACCGAACGTTAAAGCAAAACATAAACGTAGAGGTATTAAGTGGACTAAAAAAATTGAACAGAAACAAATCCTCAGATTTAAATCTACTTTACCAGTTATGTATTGGTATGGAATTATGTGGTTATGTGCTGTTACATTACCAGAGAATGTATTGAGAGCAATACCATCAGAGATTCCTGTAGGAATGTTTTTCTTACTAGCTATATGGGGAATTAATAATTACTTTGGGTGGGTTAAAATAAAATGAATAAAAGAAATATAACAATATTGTCAATGATAGTATTGGCAGTAATAACAAGATTGTTACCACATCCACCTAATGTTGCTCCAATAACAGGAATAGCGTTATTCGCAGGATACAGTTTTAATGATAAAAGAATGGCATTTTTATTACCATTATTTTGTATGTTTATAACAGATATATTTTTGGGATTCCATATGATAATGCCGTTTGTATATTTATCATTTATGGGCATATCTTATATGGGAATAAATTCTAAAAAGATTGGTAATGGAACTATATTAAAGAGTTCAACATTATTTTTTATACTTACAAACTTCGGTGTTTGGTTGATGGGATACCCATTAACATTTGCAGGTTTGATAAGTTGTTATACATTAGCAATACCATTCTTTGTAAATACAATTATAGGTGATTTGTTTTTTACTCACAGTATGAGTTATAGTTTTAGTAAGTTAGAAGAAAGGTATCCAGTTTTAAGGTTAGGATAAAATGAGTTACGAAAACGTTAAAATGCCAAAGAGATGTAAAGTATGTGGGGAAGATCCTACTGAAAGAGAATCTGGTGGGATGTATAAAAATAAAAAAGAAGATAAGAAATTAGCAAAAGAGTATTGTGAGAGAACTGCAAACCATAATCAAACCATGAAACCTATATGGAGAAAGTGTTGTGGTACATTAGATCATTATAAGGTAACAATTAAAAAAAGTAAAGATCCACTTTGGAAACAGAAATTAAAATCATGATTATATATGTAGATATAGACGAAACAATTTGTATAACAAATAGTGATAGAGATTATACTTCATCAAAACCAATCCAGAAGAATATTGATATAATAAATACGCTACATGAAAAAGGACATAGAGTTGTATATTGGACTGCAAGAGGAACAGGTATTGGAGCAGATTGGTTCCATCTTACTATAAACCAATTAGTAGAATGGGGATGTAAATACCATGAATTAAGAATGGGAAAACCAGTTTATGACTTATTTATAGATGATAAGAATATTAATACTAAAGATATTGATAAATTGGAAAGTTATTTAAATGATTAGATTTGCGTACAAAATGGTACGCTGGGGGGCGAGGTGTTTCCTCCTTTCTACCCGCCCCCCGTTTATTTGGCCCCTTCGTCTAGTGGTTAGGACTCCAGGTTTTCATCCTGGCAACAGCAGTTCGATTCTGCTAGGGGCTACATTATGATAAAAACAGTAAAAAATTATTGGGAAATGGGATATTGTGTAGCAGATATTATTGAACATACGCTGACTTTACCAGAACCTAGATTAGTATTACCTACTGGTTCAACACCAAGATCGATGTATAAAGAAGTTGTTAATAGGGATTTGGATTGGAGTCATGCAGTAACATTTAATCTTGATGTTTATCTTATGAATATAAATCATCCACAAAGTTATCAAACATTTATGAAGGAAAATTTATTTAATAGAATTAATATATACCCTGATAATTGTAATTTCCCATTTAGACCTACTTCAGCATTTGAAGATAAAATATCTGAAAATAAGGGAATTGATTTGTGTATATTAGGTATAGGTAGTAATGGACATATAGCATTTAATGAACCAGGTTCGGCGTTTGATTCAAGAACTAGAGTAGTAGATTTAGACCAACAAACCATAGAAGATAATTCAAGGTTCTTTGATTCAGTAGATGATGTACCTAAACAAGCAATCACTATGGGATTAGGAACTATAATGGAATCAAAAAAAATAGTATTAATGGCTAATGGTAAACATAAATTAAATATATTAAATGTAGCAATGAATGGTGAAGTAACTGAAAGTGTTCCTGCATCAATATTACAGAATCATGATAACGTAGAAGTGTTTTATTGTGATTGATTATATAACATTAATAGGATTAACGGCAGGAACTTTAAGTATTGTTGCATATATACCACAAGTTTGGAAAACATATACAACAAAACATACTAAAGATTTATCTATGAAGTGGTTATTATTAACCTTCATATCACAGTTATTATGGTTTACATTTGGAATGTTAACTAATGTATTACCAGTTATACTTACTAGTAGTTTTACTTGTGTAATGACTTATAGTTTAATTGTAATGAAAAGAAAGTATGATAATTAAGAAATGTGTGGTATAACAGGAATTTATAGTCATAAACCAGTAGCTTCTGAACTTTATGAAAGTGTAGTTCATCTACAACATCGTGGTACAGATGCTGCAGGAATAATGACATATGACGATAGAATGCACAAACATAAAGGATTGGGATTAGCTAGAGATGTATTTACAGAAAATAATATGTCTTTACTTAAAGGTAATGTTGGTATATCACATAATAGATATCCAACTCATGGAGAGTTTGGTCATGGTGAAATACAACCTATGTGGACTTCTGTACCTTATGGAATATCAATAGCACACAATGGGCAAATAATTAATTATGATGAACTTGTAGAAGAAGTTACAAAAAAAGAAAAACGATATCTCAATACTACAAGTGATACCGAAGTTTTATTACACATATTAGCAAAAGAATTAGATAAGAACGGAGTACCCAACACTTCAGAAGAATTTTTTAATCATTTATGTGAAGCAGTTGGTACTATATTTAATAAGGTGAGGGGAGCATACTCTGTTACAGGTATTATTATTGGAAAAGGATTAATAGCCTTTAGAGATCCTCGAGGTATTCGTCCATTAGTAAAAGGTGAGAGAGATGTAGGGAGCTGGCATAATGGTAAGGATTATATTTTCGCATCAGAGAACACAATGTTCTATTCTATGGGATATGAATCAAAGGGTAATGTATTACCTGGAGAACTTATCTATGTAGATAATGATGGTAAGTTATTTAGTAAGAGATTAGTTAAGGAACAATTTAACCCCTGTATTTTTGAGTATGTTTATTTTGCAAGACCAGATGCCATATTAAATGATGTAGGTGTGTATCGTTCAAGGTTAAGAATGGGTCAGAACTTAGCATTTGCTTGGAAGGAAAAGTATCCAGACGTTAAACCAGATATAGTTATTCCAGCGCCTTCTACAGCAAATACATCAGCATTAGCATTTGCTCATGAGATAGGAGTTAGGTATTCTGAAGGATTATATAAGAATCATTTTATAGGTAGAACATTTATTATGCCAGGACAGGAAGAACGTAGACGTTCTGTAAGACATAAACTAGTACCACAAGATACAGAGATACGGGATAAGAAAGTATTGATTGTTGACGACAGTATTGTTAGAGGTAACACCAGTAGAGAGATAGTTAGAATGGTAAAAGATGCAGGGGCTAAAGAAGTTTACTTTGTAAGTGCTTGTCCACCAGTACAACATCCTTGTTATTATGGTGTGGATATGCCTACAACTGAAGAACTTATAGCGAGTAAGAAAAAGGTAGATACTATTAAAAAGATTTTAGGAGTTGATATATTGATGTATCAAGAGGTAGAAGATTTAGTTGAAGCAGTAACTCGTAAGGGAGACCATCATATTGATAATCCATGTATGGCTTGTCTTGATGGACACTATGTAATTAACGGAAGAAAAGTTCACGAGTTAGTAAAGGAATAGAATGATAGATAAGTTAATGATTACGGCACACCCTGATGACGAAGCACTATTTGGTGGAGCCGAGTTATTATCACACCCGAAAGAATATAAAGTTGTAGTAATAGATGAGTATCATAGTAAGATTAGAAGAAAAGAATTTAAAGCATCTATGAAGTTTATAGGGATAAAAGATTATGAACATTGGACAGGTTATAAAGGTGGGGAAGATTATCATAGAGAAAAACTTATCTATGAATTACTTAGAGTATTGAGAGAAAGAGATTATACAAAAATAGTAACACATAATAAACAAGGTGAATACGGACATCCAAGACATAGAGCATTACACGATATATTAAATCATTTAAGACCAGATATATTATGGCAATTTGATAAAGGTAAAAAAAGATTATCCAATAAAATATTAATTAAGAAAAGAGATTTATTAAAAGTGTATAAAAGTCAAAGAGAAGTATTAGATTGGTTTAGTCCTTGGTACGAAAAAATAACTAAGGTGAATTAGTTTTGCGGGTGTCGTATAGTGGTAATACCTCAGCCTTCCAAGCTGATGATGTCGGTTCGATTCCGTCCACCCGCTCATTGTTATGAAAGAGAAAACATTTGAACAACGTAAATTTAAAAGAAAAGAAACGTTAGGAGAATATTTACATAGGAGAATTTTAGAAGGTTTAGTAAACTGTCACAAAACTTGGTGTAAAATTCCAGATGTGGATGAGTTAGATTTTTATATACAACAATATAAAATAAAAGAAGGTCATTCAGAATGGTCTGAAACGTTTCAAAAAAATATATGGATAGAAGATGAAGAATAATTTAGCCAGAGTAGCTCAGTTGGTAGAGCAGGGGTTTTGTAAACCTCAGGTCGTTGGTTCGAATCCAATCTCTGGCTCGGGGGCTGTAGCTCAGTTGGGAGAGCACCACACTTGCACTGTGGGGGTCGCAGGTTCGAGCCCTGTCAGCTCCACTAATATGGAATCTCAGGTTTGTTGATTGCTCATTTTGGTTACTTGAGTGGTATCGACTTACACATTATGTCCAGTAATGGAGAAAACCCATAATGTGGACAGACCTGAGATTCCTGTAAATTAAATAGAAAGAAAATATAATGTTTAGAGAAACTCGTAAAAGGTCATTAAGAAAATCTATTGGTTGGAGAGCGATAGCATTTAGTAATTCTTGGATGATACTGTCATTAGGATTAACAGATATTCCACTTTATAATGCAATTATTATGAATGTGTTAGGTATAGTTTATTTTTATTTGTATGAAAGATTGTGGAATAAATCTCAAAATGGAAGGTATACAGAATGATATTATGGTTTACAGGTCAACCTGGTTCAGGTAAGACTACATTAGCAAATGAAATACAAGGTAGACCAGTATATCTAAAGACATTTGGGGATAAGTCGTATGATAAAGTTATTCATATTGACGGTGATGATTTACGAGAGATTATTCACAATAAAGATTATTCAGAACAAGGTCGTAGAGAGAATATAAAATTAGCTATGAATATGGCAAGATTTTTAGATGATAAAGGATATTTGGTGATAGTATCTATGGTTTCGCCTTATAGAGATCAACGAGAAGAATTAAAAAAGGAAAGAAATGTAGTGGAGTTTTATTGTCATACAACAAAAATACGAGGTAAGGAAGATTATTTCGTAGATGATTACGAACCACCATTACATAATTTTACAGATATAAATACAGACAAATTAATAAAGGTAAGTGCATATGAAGTACTCAATGTTTATCGGCAGATGGCAAGGGTTGCATGACGGTCATAGATGGTTATGGGATCAGGCATTAAAAGAAGGTAAAAATGTATTAATAGCCATTAGGGATGTAGAACTTGATGACCCTGATGAAGATAATAGATATACTTGTGAAGAAGTTTATGATCACATTACAGAAGAAATGAGTGATTATATTTATACTGGTAAAGTTAAGGTAATGATTGTACCAGATATAGAGTCTATAAATTATGGTAGAGATGTGGGTTATGAAGTTATAGAACACAAACCACCTAAAGAAATTGGTAAAATAAAGGGTAGAGAATCTCATAATGACAGTTTGCGAACTGTGTGAATTAAAAATAAAAACAAATGTTTATCTTGAATTGGATAGATTTATAATTCTTGATTGTAAGGATTGTAAAATTCCTATGCTTGTATGGAAAGAACATACTATGGATGTGCATGAATCCGACATTTATGTATTAGAAACTTTCCTAAAAGAAGTCGCTAATCAGTTTTATAAAGGTGAAGAATATTACATATCAAAAGAGCAACGAAAGATATCAGACCATTTTCATTGGCATGCTAGATTAAAATAATATGGTAGATAAAGAATACATTAAGCATATAAAAAAATTGAAACCAGAATCCTGGTTGCCAGAAGATATGCAAATAGCTATAAATACATTTATAGAAGCTACTATAATGGTTGAAGAAAATGATTTACCATATATACCAACAGAGTATGTTATTAGTCTTTTAGATGCAATAAAAAAACATAAAGAATATAATTCTTTATACTTAGAGTTAGTAGAAATGTTATTACCAGAATTTAGACAAGCGGCAATAGATAAATTGGATGAATGATATAAATTTACATGAAGTTGCGTTTGGGTGTGAAGAATATTATAATCTATTTATACCAGATTTTGATAAAACCTCATGGTGGGTATTGGATGCAGAAGGTATAGACGATATTTATGATACAAAATGTACATTTTGTGAAAAAGATATAATAGGTACAGTTAAAGTTAGTGAAGTTGGAGTAAATAAATTGGTGCATGAGATTTATACTCATCATATGGACGTGCATAAAATACCAATAAGAATGCATAAAACATCTCTTTATGAAAAAGATAGATCAGTTTTTGTTAAAATTATGTTATTTCGAAAAGATGATGAGATAGATAGTTTTCCTCCAGAGTCCGCAGTAGAGGCAATATATAGTATGAAAAAAACTTATCCAGAATTTGGTACTGAAAATTGTGAGTGTATTCAATGTGTTGATATTTATAAATGGAATAATAAATTGGATACGTATAATGAATTTTGCAGGAATAGTAAAATGCAGTTTTCAAATACAGATGAAGTACAAACTATACAAGATGCAACTGATGAGATTGGAACATTTCATACTGTTGAAAAATTAATGGAAAATAATATATGAGAATACCAAAAGATCCATTTAGTATTGAAACTTTAATGAGAGAATTAGATAGAGAGTTATTTAATCATATAAGATCAGATATGGTAAATGGAACTGCGTTTCAAATGGATGATGAAACTTTAGATATGTTATTAACAGGAATATGGGAATGGGGTCCAGAAGAAGTAATGGAGTTTGAAGGAATAGTTGTGGGAGTATCTTAATGGCTTTTACTAGATGGAGTAAAAGATTTAAAAAAACTTTTGCAAGAAAAGAAGAAAAGTGGAATGGAGATTTTAGAAAACCACCAAAGCCAGAACATTATTATACTAAACAAACTGGTAAATGTAGATGGTGTGGAGAAATTATAGTTAATAAAGATGGTACTATAATACATAATAGGCATTGGCATCCA
>Ga0208011_1000825_pt1 | contig 11497 bp, 16 predicted proteins | sample 7_EtaG_FD_184080 | JGI IMG/M metagenome (GOLD analysis project Ga0208011, IMG submission 184080) | Marine viral communities from the Subarctic Pacific Ocean - 7_ETSP_OMZ_AT15161 metaG (SPAdes) (version 2) | ecosystem: Environmental > Aquatic > Marine > Oceanic | place: Pacific Ocean | collected... | reverse complement strand
ATATTCTTCTTCAACCCAATCATCTAACCAAGTTCCATCATTTATATGTGTAGGTGGATTTACTCCACTATCCCACCATACCTCATCACCTTCTCCAAGTGGTGGCATATCAGTACTATATTCATTTCCACTTGAACCATTACCTGTTAACTCATAATATAAATCTGGTCTATAGACTTCCCATCCAGAATGATGACAAATGCCATGTAATTCTTCACTCGCACAAGCACTACCTGAACTATGTTGCATATTCATTGGATAATCTAAAGTTGTAGTTAATGCTGTATCATTATCCAAAGTTAATGTAACTAAATGTTCTTCAGTTCGTTTTGAGATACTTAAAATTTCAGCCTTCTGTACTTTATTAAATCTTAGATGAGCATTGTCTGCATCATCTATATTCAAATCAAATGATTGAACAAATTCTCCATTTGTAATATCTTCTATATTCTTTAATGAACCATCCCACATACGGATAGTTGTACCTTTTAATAAAGCGGGAGTATTCATCCTACTGTTCCTTCCAAACTTACAGCCAATAATTGATTTGCCTCTATTGCAACTACTGAAGTCATTGTGTTATTCCATTTATCTCCACTCATTCTTTACACCCACAATCTGGTTTACAACCACATCCCACTAATTCTTTTTGCATCTTATCCATTTCTTCTACTGTTCTACCATCACCAAATTCTATATTGTATGGATATTCTTTTTCTTCTTTTATTTTTATAAACTTTTCTAATATAGTGTTCAATCCAACTTCCAAAAGTAATTGATGATATTCATCACCTATTCTACACTCTAACAATAGTTCACCATCTTGATCTATTAACTTTAAATTTTTTAACTCATCCAACTCTTTTTGTAATCTCTCAACTTCTTTAACATGAGCATCGTGTGATTTAGCTAAATCATTAAATGCATCTATTCCTACTTTAATATTTTTCATTTTATTTTTTTCTTATTTATCTTTTTCTGTAACATTACTATACTCCCATTGCCATTTGTGATAATGGATGATTTGGTCCCAGCTCATGAATTGCTGCTTCTCTTAACATAGTAGGACTCCATTGTGGATCGAATGTTAATCTAACTTCACAATTAGCATCTTCTATTGTTTCTACTGCCATAACTACTTGGTCTATAATCATATCCTTCAATCCACAATGTGGTGTGGTCAAAGACATAACAATAGTTACATCACTATCATCAATTTCGATTTCGTATATTAGTCCTAAATCATACAGATTAATTGGTATCTCAGGGTCATACACCCCTCGTAACTTTTCTATCACTTGTGATTCTGTAATCATAAAGCATTTTCCCCAAAATATTTCTCTACATAGAATCTAAGTAATTGTTCTACATCCATCTGAACCTTTGGGTTTCCTATTCCTACTTTGGTTTTCTTTTGAACTTCTTCAAATGTTCTTGCACCTTCCAATACCGCTTCTTCTATATCGTGGTCGGTTGTCTTGGATAACTTATCAATTATTCTTGTCTTTTCTTCAATCTTTCTATCTGGTTGTCCTGTTTCATCATAATAATTATTGATAGCCATTCTTAATGCCTTATCACCCAATACCGAACAATGGAATTTCCTTGTAGGTAATCCACCTAACTTATCATTAATATCTTTTGGTTTCATTGACATCGCATCATCCAATTTCATACCATCACCTTCTGTTACCATTTCCGACATTATAGAAGTACTTGCTATTGCTGATGCACAACCAAAGGTTTGCCACTTACACTCTTTAATACAATCTTGTTCTTCTGAACATTTAATCCATATCTTCATCATATCACCACACGCTGGTGAACCAACCATTCCTACTGCATCATATTCGTATCCTTCAGCATCTTCATTTGAATAGAATAGATTTCTCGGATTAAAGAAATGGTCTTTAACTGTATCGGTGTAGAACCAACCTTCTGTTTGACTCTTGTTAGATACATCTGATTTTTCTAACTTTACTTTTTTAGTTGGCATAAACTTTCTCTCCTTGAATCTCCAACTTGTCCATGTTGACATTTACTGGAGATATCTTTCTTAATGTTTCTACAATTCCTGGTAAAACCTCTATTATCTTTTCTATATCTTTCTTGGTAGTTTTCCTACCTAATGTAAATCTTAATGTTCCGTGAGCTACCTCATATGGTAATCCCATAGCCAATATAACATGACTTGGTTCTAATGTTAATGAAGTACAAGCACTTCCAGATGAAGTACATATACCAAACTCATTTAGATACAACATCATTGCTTCACCTTCTATATCTGATATGGTGATATTAGCATTGTTTGGTAATCTCATTGTTGGATGACCATTTAAAAATGTTTTATCTATACTTCTTAATATACCAACTTCTAACATGGTTCTTAATTTAATTAATCTTTTATTTTCTTTCTCTCTTTCACTCTGTCCTAATCTTAATGCTTCAGCAAATCCCATAATAAATGCTACATTTTGTGTTCCACTTCTATATCCAAACTCTTGACCACCACCATGTATTAAAGGTGTTACTTTAACTGATTTCTTTTTATACAACATACCTATGCCTTTAGGTCCATATATTTTACTACCATTCAAAGTCATCATATCTACATTAAGTTTCTCTACATCTAAATCTAATACACCACCTGCTTGACAAGCATCTGTATGAAATAGAACTTTCTTCTCTCTACATATCTTTCCGATTTCTTCTATCGGTTGTATAGTTCCTATCTCATTATTGGCATACATTATAGTAACAAGGATAGTATCTTCTTGAATAGCATCTTCAACATCTTTAGGATTAACCATACCATACTTATTAACTGGTACTCTTGTTATACTATAACCTCTCTCATGTTCTAAATAATATAATGTTTCAGTTACAGCTTCATGTTCAATAGTGGAAGTAATAATATGAGCTGGCCCGTGATGTGGTTCTAATTTTTCAACTACTCCCTTAATTGCTAAGTTTACAGATTCAGTTCCACTACCAGTAAAGATAATTTCTTCTACTCGTTTAGCATTAATAATATCTCTAACGGTTTCTCTTGCTTGAGCCATAGCTCGTTTAGGACGTAATCCTATTGTGTGGAAACTACCAGGGTTTCCATATTCATCTTGGAAGTATTTATTCATTACTCCTAACACTTCATCCCGAACATAAGTTGTTGCGGCATGATCTAAATATATTTCTTTCATATTAATAAATATCTATATTTATTCCTCTTTACCTTTAACTAATTTAGCGTCAGCTTTTTCTTTTGCGATTTCTTCATCAAACTCTTTTTTCTTTCCACCATAGTATTCGTAAGCGTGTCCTTCTTCAATCAGAATATCATTTACACTTACCCAACCATCATGGTCTAAATCAATTTTAGAATCAGGACTTAAAATACATTCGTTGATATGTTCCCCAACAACATCAGGGTCTACAAATATTTCTCCCAATACTCTACCAAACTTACCTGTTCCAAAAGATTTCAATTTAAAAACACCACCTTCTAATAATGCTTTATTCCGTGCTTTTGCTGCTAAACCTTTTTTCTTTTCTTCTAAATCTCTGGTTCTACTTTCCCAAGTATCAATACCCATATATCTAATTCGTTTTTTAGTTTTTAGCTTAAAACCTAAATCGATAAAACAATCTATGGTATCACCATCTACAACCTTAATTAATTCACATTGATATTCTTTAACATCAACTTTTTTAGCCATTTTATTTCTCCCACTATCAGGAGAAATAATTATCCCCTAATATTTAACGTAAAGTTATACCTAATTGCGAAGCTACCAATAACAATTTTTCTGTAACTGGTGTCCACTTACATTCATAAATATTAGAAAGTATATTTGTTGCTTCTGTTGTAGTTACTTTTTTATTAGATATAACTTCCCCTTCTATGACAACATAATTACCATCAGTATTTCGCATTCTTTTTAGTGCATCAACTACAAGTTTAAACTTAATATAATTGTTATAACCTGACCCAATTTTTGCCCTAGAGTTATCAGCTAACACTGTATACCTATCAAAGTCTGACCATCTTTTTTTATCCATACTACGCTTCTCCACTTTGTTTTACCTTTTTAATTAGTTTACTCATCATGCTTCCCCCTCAATTCCTACGGGAGTTTCTTCCATTACTTTTTTATAATACACATCTTGTGCATAAATAACTATATCATCAAACTCATTATCAGTTAATACCGATTCTTTATGATCTAAATTCAAGATATTAAAATGCTCTAATATTAAATCTATTATTATAGAATCTATTTCTGATTTATTCATTTTCTTTGCGCCTACGGTCAGGTCCTCTATTTACTTTAAATGGATAATCAGTAAATTTTCTTCCAGTAGGTTCTTTAGTTTCCCAATTTATTTCTTCTTTCAGGTTCATATCATAATCACCAAATGGTCTACGAAAAACTGTTTTACCACCATCTGGTGATTCATAAATCCATTTACCTTTTTGTCTATCTACTATCTCATCAGCTAACTTATGGGATTCTAATACAGCTTGTGTATCTCCACCTTCAGGTAATCCATCAGAAGTCATTTCGTTATAAATCTGTTTTTGTATTGCATCTATTCCAGGAAAAACTTTTTCTTCGTGTTTCTTCTGTGAAGAATTTTTTTCTCGTCTAATACCTTCTTCAATTGCCTCTTCTGAAAGTTCTTTGGCTCTTTTTAATCCTTCTGGAATATCATCATAACTACTCTCACGACCTTGTGCGTAAGCTTGTTCATCTATATCTTCACTTTCACGCTCTAACTCACATCCTAAGTGGTTAGTGCCACTACCCACATAATCATAATCTACTTCATAAGTAGACTTACCACATATTGAACATACCCATGATGCTTTAGCCTTTTGTTCATCTGTCATATGTGATTCAATAAGTTTTTTATCATCTTCTTCTCGCTCTTTCGTATGACTACAATCTAAATACCAACCTTTACCCCCAGATCTAATAGTCGCTATTATAAGATTTGCTATAGTTTCTCTAGCAGTTTCTGATCCCAAATTTATTTGATCATTAGACATATCCTTTAATACATCCATTATTAATTGTTTCATCTCATTCTCCTAAATCCCTTACTTATATATACGACGAAAGCGGATTATAAAATCCGCTAACGCCTTTTGAGTGAGAGATAAATTATTTCTTTTTCTTTTTAGGTTTTCGCTTTTTAGAATCCCTATATGATTTTTGTTCAGCAACCATTAACTGTAATCTCTTATACATACTTTCAGGATTCTTACCTGCTAATAGAGCTCTATTTATGGACTCTAAATAGACACCCATAATTAGCTCATTTAGCGTAGGTTTTTTTGTTTTTAGTTTTTTATTATGCATTGGCATTTTCTATTTCATCTTCATTGAAAAGATTTTCATCAGAACCATCAGAAACATACTTCTGTACTAACTGTTTAATGAAAGTTCTTTCTGATTCCACACCACCATCTTCAGAATACTGCGGGTAAATTGTTACCTCTGCAGCTTCAGCTATTCCAAAACCATCAAACAATAATCCTGATAACTCAACAGAAGTTCTTGTTGAGATACCATTAGAAAATCTACCATTTTCAGATTTTGCTTCAGTTCTTGAAGAAGATGCTATTGAAGCAACTGCTTTTAACAAATCATTATTAACATGAGGAAACATATATGAAAGTAATCCAAATTCCTCATCTTCTAGTAATACATCCATTTCAACAATAATGAATCTATCCATTAAGGCTTTATCCATAACTCTTGTGGAAGTGTATTCATTACCAATATTTGCGGTAGCAATAAAAGTAACACCTTCAGCAACATTAATAGTTGCTTGTCCATCTTCCTCATCCAATCTCATATACCGCTGACCTTCATCAAGAACAGTCATTAGAATATTCCAAGCATCAGGGTGTGCTCTTGATAACTCATCAAGTAGTATCACCGCATTTGGAGTTTGGATTGCTTTAACAAAAAGAGATTCACTAAAATAAGTACCTTTCTTTTTATCAAAATGTACATTACCAATTAAGGTAGAACGAGGATCCTGTGTAGCACCCAAGTTAAAATAAAAATCAGGTCTATCCAATGAATTAACAAGGGATTTAGCTGCTAATGTTTTACCACAACCAGAAGGTCCAGTCATTAGTATATTCTTACCACGAACAGCAGATCTAATAAGATACTTCCATTTAAGTTCATTCATAACCAAACCACGAGGTTTCAGTTTGTAAGAACTATGAATGAAGTTTAAAACTTCTTCATGATCTGACGGTACTTCAACCGACATATTAGTAGTTACATCTACAGATGTAGATTCAAATTCACTCATTGGAACTTTCCACCAATAAGTCCTTCCACCCTTACCAGTACGACGCTCAAGTGCCATACTCTTTTCATAAGCACCCTTACGAGTACTCGTACCTATTTCTGATGTGTATTTATTACCATCAGAATCAAAGGCATTATATCGGTTTCCCGACATCTCTATTTTTACAACAATATTATTCATATGTTATTTCTCACTCTTTCTTTATTATTCAAATCTTTTAAATTCTCTCTCATTATCTACTATAATATAAGCATAAAAAGCTATACGAGTCAAGCTTTTTTTTCATTATTTTCAATTTTTTTTCAACCAATGCAACTTACCATTACTTGATTGATATGATTCCCAACCACATTTTTTCCATATACATTTCCAACTATCTTCATCAAATCTTATCTTGGTTGGTTTCATCTTATATCCACAATTACATATTGGACTATGTTTATAAAACTTATTTACAACCCACTTTATCACTTTTCAAGAAACTTTTTATTCATTGTTTTTGAAATTCCCATTACTGAAGTTACATCAATAAATTCTGAATCTTTACCATACATTTTTTTGAAATCTCCCATATATCTATCTGTATCATATGAATCACCAACATAATAACTCAATACTTTAATTCCTCTATTCTTGATTTCATCAACCATTTTTCTGGTGTGATTGATTGCAGTATCATGATAATAATCAACATCACTATTAGAAAACATAGGCATTCCGTCTGAAAAATTTAAGAAATAAGATTCTTTAGAATTAGAAGCTGGAACTATTTCATTCATAACTGCTTCATAACATAACCCTTCAGGAGTTGTTCCACTACATCTAATATGAGGAAATAAACTCTTAACTTTATTAAAGTTATCTACTCTAGAATCATAAGCTATTAATATAATAGGATATTCTCTATCTCTACGACTTCTATAAGAACCACTACCACTTTGAGTGCTTCTAACTGAAACAACCACATCAACATTTTGAATCATTGATACTGCTTTACAAATTGCAACTACTGAAGTCATTGTGTTATTCCATTTATCTCCACTCATAGATCCTGAAGCATCTATTGATATGTGAAGAAAAGCATCTGCATAAGATTCTACAAAAGTAGTATGAAAAACTCTATCATTACCAAAACCTAATTCAGCGATTAATCTTTTATCAATCTTTCCACTATCTTTTCTACTCCACTTTGTATCTCTTGATTCTCCTCTAACTTGTAGTTTTCTACCCAAGATAGTTCCAATCCTAACACCTTTTTCCACATAACCTTCTCCATCTGTATCACTATATCCCCATCTAGCATATTTGTAAGTGGATAACATATTAATAGTTCCACTATCTATAAGTGATTGTGTTAATTTATTAACAACAATACATTTAGTAGGAGTAGCTTTACCATAATATCTATCTTTTAAATCTTTACCTACATCTTGATATCCCATTCCTGATTCTTCAACTGTTTCTAAATCAGTCATTACTTTTTTAGTAACTTTCTTTTTAGCTATCTCGCCTTCCATAAATTTCTTTTGTTTTTCAATAGCTTTGTCTAAAATCTTTTTTTGTCTTTCAGATAATTCAACTTTTTTAGTTTCCTTACCAACATCAGTTCCACCCTCTGAAGAATTACCACTCATAGGTAAATCAACATCAATACTTTTACCACCACCAGAACCACCACTACTCATTTCAGGATTTTCTATTGAATCAAGTAATGACTCAAATTCATCATTAGATAATTTATTTGAATCATCATTTTCACCACTACCATTACCACTTTCAGTTTCAGAAGAAGAACCACTACCATCAGCTTTTTCAGTAAATTCATTCCCATCTTCGTCAGTTTTCTTGGTTCCATCAGGAATGTTATTTAATACAATATTATAAACTTCAAGTGCTACTTTAAAAGCATCTTCTGAACTTGATAATCTATTAATATTTTTTAAATCAACAACTTTCCAAATTTCTCTTAAACCTTTTAAAGAATTTAAATTAGTATTCTTATTTGTAAGATTTAAAATTCTAAAAATATATGAATCCCAATTCTCATCAGTATATTCATCAGTTACTAAAGCCTTATCAATTACTTTAGCGTGAAAATACTTATCATACATTGAATGATAATAACCTTTATAACCAGGAGAAGTAGAAAAAACATAATTGTCAATTCTTCTATCTTCTACATAGTTAAGTAAATTTTTAATATGTGAAAGAATTTCCATTCTTGAAAATCCCTTCGTTTCACCCCTAACAAAATATTCAGTAGGAATGTTAGTTTCAAGATTTCTTAAAAATTCGAAATCTGATAACTTAATATGTGAACCTTCGTGAAGTGCTAAACCAACAGTAGAATCATACAATTTATCATCCATCTTGGAAGAAATAGTAACTGTTTTACCATCAGTATAAGAATCACCAGCGGTAGTATAACTAACTTTAATTGAAGAATCTCCTGTTAGAATACTAACAAAATTTGCAATAGCCCTTCTATAAGAAGATAATGCGATTAAATCAACACTTGGTTTAACATCTACTTCATCATCATCCCATTTATCAAAAATTGAAGTATGACTATCTAATGTATCACCCATCCAGAATGAACTATATCCATTAGAAGTTTTTCTGCTATTAATAGAATATTTATCTATCAAAGCTCTTGGATTAAAGTGTTTCAAATCTTTCATTTTCTCTCTCATTATCTACTATAATATAAGCATAAAAAGCTATATAAGTCAAGCTTTATTTTAATTATTTTCACTTTTTTTATATCTGTTATATAACCTATTACATAGTTTCATATCACCTGGTAATAGTCTTTTATAAATATTATATTCTGATTCTAAAGATTCTATTATCTCAAAATCTTCTTCAAGTTCATCTGTCCAAGCTCCAGGCATTGAATATTCATCTACATATTCTATAAATGTAACCCTCAAATGTTTAAGTTTTTGTAATGTTGGAGCCATCTTGTTCATACCTTAATATACCGATAAATAGTAATACGAGTCAAGCTTTTTCTTTATCTATTCATAATTTACGAAGTTTATCTAATGATACACTATTCCAACCACCAATTCCACCAACACCAACTCCCACTTCATCAAAACCCATAATACTATTTAATTCACTATATGGTAACGATTTAGCCACTTCCCTATTATGTTTTATTATTGATATACTTTCATTATATAAATCATTTAATTTATCATTACTATAACTACATACTGTAATTATTTCATTTTTTATAAAACTCATCCTATTTTGTGGTTTATCAATATCATCATAACTTTCATCAAAAAAATGTGGGTGTGTTTTAAATCCCATTTCATGTAATCTATTTAACATTCCATTAGTAGATACTAATATAAAAGGATGTGATATTAAACCTTTTAAAACCTTTTCTGTTATAAATAATGTTTTATTATCAAACCAAGTTTCAGTTATTATACTAAAAAAACTCTTTTCAATAATATCTTTATTTAAAACATCCCATCTCCAATTTAAATCATTGGTAGGATTATCATCATAATCTAAAATTAAATTTTTATCAACATAAGAAACATATCCTAAATCAATTAAATTATTTCCAAAACGGGAATCTTGTAAAAAACTTACTATACTACTTCTATGTTGTTTTTCAGAGTGATTTAAACAAACATATTTTTTAACTTTAATCTTATTAAAACTAATATTAGCATATTTCCAACAATTTCTCATTATATATTTAAATTCTTCCATTATAGAATTATAATACACATGATTAGAATGGTCTAATAAATAATTCGCATTAGCTAATATTAAATCTTTTTTATTAAATCCTGAATTTTCCCATTCTTTTACCATTTGATCTACGTAATACTCTTCCAAAGCTTCTGAAGATATACAACATACATATTTTCGTAATTCATTAGACCAAAACAAACTATCCTTACCAGGAATTCCTTCTACCCCACCATCTTCTGAAAATCTACTATCAACACTAATATTACATGCTGTATCCAATGCATGCTCCCATGAAGTAGTATCTTGAGAAATATCCGATTCATATAAAGCTCTAAATAAGGAATCAGATAGTTCTTTTCTTTTAAATGGTGTATCAATTATAGACAGGTGTATATTCCTCATCAAATACTTTAAAAGTTAATATCCACTTCATATCTTCAGCTTCATCCCATTCTTCATAATCAGCTAAATAACACGTATCTGTATTCATTCTATCCATAACAGGTTGGACTTGATCTTCTTCCTTACAAATAATGTAAATGTAATCACCATTAGTCCTAACCATCACCTCATTATCAGGATCATTATATACTATATCATCTTTCATCATATTTTACTCCAATAATCTTGTCTAATATTACCTTTATCAATATGTTCATTAATCATATTCTCATCAATGAAATTACATTCTAACGCCTCTTTGGATAATTGAAGGAAAAAATTTACTACAGATTCACTTTGATGTTTTTCAAAAACCTTAAATTTTTCTCCATAATTTTTTGGGCGATTATGTAATTCATATTCTTTATATCCTAACCCTGTTTTCCAGGGTTGTGTTTCAGTTCTGGTCATATGTATAAAAATAGTTTCATCAGTTATTTTATCAAACGATTGATATTTATTTTCATTCAATAAATTAACATCATAATTATAAAGTCTCATATAATCATCAAAATCTTTAGATAAATCAAACATATCATTTACTACGTTTTCTTCACTCCATTTCAATATATTTGTGTCCACATACATTACTGAAGAATGATATCCATCAAAATTATATGGAGGTTCATTATTATTTTTCACTACATTAAGTTTAGTAGTATCAATATCATTTAACAATTCTGTTGGATTTTTTACACAAAATATATCAGGATCAATTATAAGACATTCTCCTTGAAATAAATCACCTACAAAAAATCTTGTTGGAAAAAAAGATTGTATTGAACTCTTTCTCCATTCTCTAATCTTAGTTCCTCTGTTAAATAATTTATTCTCGTGTGAACATAAATACTTAAAATCATTCACATTCAAAATAGTTATATCCATATTTCCAAATTTTGAAAAGGAATATTCAGCAACCTTAGCCACTAAATAAGTTGAATCGTTAGATTGTATAAAAATCTTCATATCTATTGAGACTGAATCTCATTATCACTATCATCAT
>Ga0208011_1000818_pt1 | contig 11532 bp, 2 predicted proteins | sample 7_EtaG_FD_184080 | JGI IMG/M metagenome (GOLD analysis project Ga0208011, IMG submission 184080) | Marine viral communities from the Subarctic Pacific Ocean - 7_ETSP_OMZ_AT15161 metaG (SPAdes) (version 2) | ecosystem: Environmental > Aquatic > Marine > Oceanic | place: Pacific Ocean | collected... | reverse complement strand
TGGGTTTGCGGTTGCTGGTATGTATTTCCAACACCAAACTAATAAGTACGAAACTCAACGTCAAAACGCTGTAGCAGAACAACAGTACTACAGAGCAAAGCTTAATAAGGAGAAAGAGAACTACCGCAATTTTGCAGTAGATCTACGGAACTGGTATAGAGATACAGATTGGGTAGAACAGCGTAGACAGTATGAACAGAAACGTAAGGAGCTTCAAGCTGGGTATAAGGGGGAAGTAACTATTGCAGCTACTAAAAACTTTGAAAGGATGATGGCTAATATTGAAGGTAGGTTTTATGAAGAAGAAGCTAGAGATATCGTTCAGTTAGACACCATTAGAACTGAGTTTATATCTCAAGCAGTTAAGAAGGTAGCTTCTGGACAGGCTGGTAGAACAGTCAAAGCTTTAGGTAATCAGTTTGAGCAACAGTGGTTAGCTAACCTCAGTAACCGCAATATTACTCGTAGGTTTAGGATACAAGATAAGGAGAATCAAAAGGTAGCTGCAGACACAGCTAGAGAGAACACAGTTAACGCTGTTCAGTTCTATACACCAACACCTCTTGCAGACACTGTGAAACCTATGATGCCTCTACCTGTTGAAGGTGTTGCACCTACTCCAGCTACATCAACTGGAGGTTTAGGAATTAAGATTGCTCAACAGGGTCTAAAATCCTATCAAAAATACATTGATGCACAGCCTTCTTACCCGAAGGGTGATGCTCCAAAACGTACTCCAGTTTCACTAGGCGAATCTAAATGACAAGTAGCGGTGGTAGAAACCAGTTTCAAATAACTCCTAAGAGGTCTCAATTTGAGGACTTAGCACCTCAAGCTGAAAAGCCTGAATTACCTGGAGCACCAGCTCAACCAAATAAAGAGCGATATCAAACTGGTGGGCAGTTATATGATAAGTCTTCCTTTCAACCAGATAACAGATTACAATCTGCTGTTGATTCAATAGAAGCGTTTATAGATCCTCAAACTGGTGGTTGGACTAAATCTCAAGAGATGCTTCTTCAACATTGGAGAGGAGAATCTCAAAAGATAGCAGATTCAGTAAGACAGGCAGATTCTTGGTTGGATTCTGTTGATGCTGCTACTAAAAATGCAGAGAAAACTGCTGATGTAGTTAGGCTTTTAGAAAAGAAAGGTGAAATTGAACTAGCTAGAGAAACAGCTTTAAACGATAATACAAACGCTTTTTACTACTGGGATGCGGTTGCTTATGACGCAGGTAGAGATGCTGCAATTACTTTAAGAGATATAGGTGTTAAAGATTTACAGCATATAGCTTCTTTGGATGAAACTAAGAGAGGTTTATACATACAGAAACTTGCATCAGGAGCACTTAAAGGAACAGAACATATACCTTCAGCAGCTAGAGCAGCGAGAATAGATCCACTAATGGCCTCTGTTACTGCTGAATTAAAAGCAGAAGCTAATAGTAGAGCTAGAGAATTTAAAGATGATATAGATAGACGTACCTCTACTCAGGTGCTTAGAGGAGCAGTTGGTGAAGCTTCCAAATTAATCTTCGCTGATAAAGATGGTCCATTAGTAGTTGCCAATATAAGAACAGGAATACTTAAACAAAGAGCATTCTGGATGACTAGTAGAGGTAAAAGCGGTAAGTTTGCTACTGAACAGTTATCTTTATCAATCCAAAATGGAGATCTATTTGTAGATACAGATCAAGATTCTTGGGATGATTGGGGACAAGCTGGAGTAGGTATAGATACGACTTATTTTCTTAAGTCTTTAGATGGGATGAAGGTTCCTGATGGTAACGGAGGAATGATAAACCTATTAGATGCTAAAGATTCTGAGAATAAAACTATAAGAGAGAGGATACAGGAGTATGGGAAAAAGCAGTCAGCATTATATACAGCTCATCTTAAAGCTAAAGAAACATCTTTATCTGCAATAACGAAAAACTACAAACGTGGCATTGTAAATGAGTCTAATGACTGGGATGAAAAGAATCCAAATGCTAGTTATCAGGATAGAGAAACTCAAAGAAATAAGGTAAGAGCTTCTATTGAAAAAGATATGGAGAGTAACGGTACTCTTAAAGACCTATTTGGTGATGGTGATATAGAGACTCTGTTAAATAAGGCTTATCCTCTTGATCTTTTAAAGACACCTGTTGGTCTAAGAAACGATGTATTAGACGCAGTAGAGTTATCTATTTATGAAGACGGAGACTTGGAGATTCCTCCAGACATCATGAGGATGATGACAAATAATGACGGTAAACTTTACGATGTTTATAAAGATGTTCGTAAGACGTATAGAGATGCAAATAAAGAAGCCTTTAAAACTAACAGAACTTTAATAAAGAATCTTGTTAGGGAAAATGTAACCAGTTTAAAGGGTGAATTACCTGTAATACTAAGAGATCATCCAGGTTTAACAGATTTATATAACGGTTCTAATGAGGGTAAAGCTCACGCAAAAGATTTAGTAGATGCTGCGAAAGCTAAAATATTCCCAATATTAGAACCTAAGTTTAACGAACTTTTAAGGACGAAATATAGAGCAGCGTTAGTTGCTAAGAAAGATATCAATAGTGAAGCAGTTCAAAAGGAGATATATAACTCAGCCCTTAACGACCTTAAGAGTGATCCACTTTTAGGTGACATTGACTCATGGATTGTAAAGGTACCAGGAACTAACCAGTGGAAGCTTAGAAATACAGCTAAACCAGAGGGTGTAGTACTCAGCTACCCTAACGGTAGGTTTGTACCAGGGCAGATAAACACACCAACAGGTAATGGTAATAAGGCTAATTTTACATATAGCGATAACGGTTTAAGCGCATCACTGTATTACCAAGGTGAGTTCGTAGGACCAAATGCTAGAAGTGCCTTTGATGAATTTACAAGAGACACTATTCTCATACCTGAAGACCACTTAAAAGCTTGGTCACACGCAAGGACTCTTCTTTCTCAAGGGAAGCCCATACCTGACGGTCTCATCACCAACGATATGAGAGAGACTCTAACTAATTTAAGTACTAGGGCTACTAACGGTGCAGTACAACCTTGGGAACTCTTAAAAAGATCTAATGAAGTTTTCTATGGTAATACAAGAAATATGGGATTAGGTCTTAGTGATGAAGATAATAAAGGTTTTTATCAACAGCTAGGCTCCTTAACAGGCTCAGTTAGTGCTTCTAATAATGCTGATGATTCTATGGATGCTTCAAGTATTACAGTTAAGCCTATGACAAGGCTTATATATGGGGTAAATAACTACGGTGTATCAGTATCTCTAACTAAAGGTAACGATCAACAGTTTTCAAATGACGTACCTACACCTGTAAATGGTGAGATTGTTGAAGTTGGTAATAATAAGATTGATGGTAATTTCATAGTCATCAGAACGAATAGTAAATCTAATTACAACGAAAAGGGTGACTTAGTTAAAATCTCTAATTTAGCTGAAACCAACGTTGAGGTTGGAGATGTGGTAGAGCCAGGAGAGCAGATAGGCTTACAAGGAGATGATACAGACCTTAACAGTGGAGAAAGGTCTACCACTGGTCAAATAGTTTCTCCAGGGCATCTCACTGTTCAGATATTCCAAGGTGATACAGGAGAAGTAGGTACTGATACTCAATACAGTCAAGGTTATAACACAGCATTTGTTAACGGTATGTTCATACCTCTTTATACAGATGTGCTAGCAGCGGCTAATGAAGTACCTGCAACACCTATAAATACAGAAAAAGGGATTGGTTACTCACCAGATGATATTGATGTAGGTGGTGCAAAAACGCTTATTTTACCTGAAACAGTACGAGCAACTGGACCCTTTAGAAACGCTGATGGTACTTGGAATCTACAAGGTCCTCCTATTAATCGAGGTACATTAAATCGGATAGCTTCGGATCATGCAATGGGCGCTATTGAGTCTCAGTTATCTTTAAGTGGAGAGAAGCTGAAAGGAGGATTTTTGTGGACATCTATCAATCCAAAATATCGTAACCTCTATTTCAACCTAAAAAACCAGAATTTAAAGGAACTAATTGAATTAGAGGATACCAGAGTAAAACCTACAGAAGCTGAATTAGAAGCAGCTAGAACTGATAAACGTTTAAAGACGGTTACAAGCCCTAACTTTACTACGAATATAAAATAGAAATATGATGAAAAGAGTAAGATACTACTATAACGAGTAAATTAAATGCCATACGTCCCGCAGGTTGACGGACCCCCTATTTGGGTCGAAGACGAAGATGAAGCTAATCAACGCTATGGAGCTGAGTTTGGTGTAGAAACACCGGAAAGAGACTTCACTGGTATAGCTGATACAGAAGCTGAAGAGAAGCAAAAGGGTGGTCATTGGTATAACCCTGTAGATGCTGCAAGAGGTGTAATAACTGGTGTAACTCAAATACCTGGTGAGCTTTACTCTACTGGACAGCAGCTAGGTTTAAAAGGGATGCAGGAAGGTGGACTCTTATGGGGTCTAGCTACTCATGGTAAGACTGAGCAGGAGAAAGATTTTATAGCTAAAGAGTCTAAGTTCCAGTTAGATGCCCTTGAAAAGCTTGGTGTTCAACCTGATGGTTCTAACTATGGGCTTCCTAGTCAGTTTGGAATATTAAGCAATAATAATGAGACCAGAAGGAAATGGTTAGAACCTAGATCAGGGTTCTGGAAAGTAGGTGCTGATATTACTTCAGTTGTTGCTGCATCTATAGCTACTAGTGGTGCTAACTTACCACTTCTAGCTGGTACTTCTAAGCTGCCAACAGCTTATAAGATTGCTGGTTCTATAGGTTTAGGAGCTAGATCTTCAGGCGCTAAAAAGCTTCTTAGAGGTGCTGTAATCCTATCGATTAAGGATCTACTACCTAACGCTGTAGAAGATTTTGTTTACTTCAAACCAGAAGCTAATAAAGAAGTAGCAGGTGCTTTATCTCTTATACAGGATCTACCAGATGATCAGAAACGTTTAGCAATACAAGCTTTATTAGCTGAGACAGACTCTGAGTTTAGTTACTCAATGAAGCAGCTAGAGGAAGTAGTTGGTGGTGCTATAGCTGTAACTGTATTAGGTGGTGTATTCCGTGCAGGTAGGAAGTTATTAAAAAGAACAAAAGCTGAAGTTAAAACAACAACCCCTGATGGTACACCTAAGAGTGCAGAAGAGATTCAGAAACAATCTGATCAGATACTAGATGAGGTATTAGACGAAGAGATTCCAGGTATTGAAAAAGCTCTAGAAGATGAGCAGTGGACTAAGGCTGAGATTTCTAGTAACCAAGAACTAGGAAAACTCAACCGTCAATTCTCTTCTCAGACTGATGAGTTTACTAGAGAGTTCTCTGCAGGTCTTCACAGTTTTGCAGAAGTCTATCTGAATAAATCTAAGGGTTCTCGTCTTGTTGAAGATGCTGGAAAGATTGAAGATCTAACAAAGAGAGTTGGTGATCTGAGATGGCTTGATCAACAGATTAAAGAACTCGACTTTATAGTTGGTAGAAGGGTTGCTAAAGGTGATAAGACTTTCAAGTTAACTCCTGAGTTATCACAGAAAATAAGACAAGAAACTCAAGCAAAGTTAGATGAATATAACGCTCAAATTGAAGCTAACCCTATTCAATATGTAGTAGGTAAAAGAGGTTATAAAACTAAGAAGCGTGTACCTAAGTCTGGTTGGCAGAGTAACTCTCAAAATATGCGGAAGTATAACGATGCTGAAGCAATAATAAAGGGCTTAGATGATTGGGATAAGATAAACTCTGAATTTGGTGTTAGTCAAACTGGTGTAAGAGAAGCTTCTTTAGGAGGTGCTAGACAGAACTTAACAGATGAAGTTGAAAGAGGTAACCGTGGTCTTAGGTCTATTCTTGAAGCTTTTAAAGAAAAGCTGAATGGATTAGATACTACAGCTAACAATCTTATAGACACTAAAAACTACCAAAGAAGACTTTTTGAACAACTAGGAAGACTTGAAGAAATAGGAGACTTAGTTCCTAGAGGTCCTTCTTGGGTTAACTACTCAGAAGTTAGAGAAATAATAGAAGAAGGTCTTAAAAAGGATAACTGGACTATTGATGAAGTTGTAGACCTTGTTAATAGGGTTGACTCACTTCATGATTATTCGGTTAAATCTGGTGGTTTAGCTCCATCTGTTAGCCAAGCAGCAAAAGTCTCAAAACAATTAGAACAAGAAGCTACTCAGAAAGCTCAAAAAGAGGCTGGTATAGAAGCTCAGAAAAAGGCTACTCAAGAAGTTACTGAAGAAGTCCCTGAAGAAGTTGCTAAAGCAGTTGATGAGGTAATCGAAGTAGCTAAGAAAGAACCTGAAAAGAGTCTTCAAGAAATCCTAGAAGAACAACCAGTAAGGCAAGCTCCACAACTTCCTGCTCCTTTAAAGCCAAGAACTAATAAAGCTGGTGATTTAGAAGTCATAGCTGCTGGTGTACCAACACCTGTAGATAAGAAGACTTTCCTTTCAAAACTTATCCGCATGGCTCCTAAGGAGCAGCAAGCCAAGATAGCTTTTGACAGGCTTAAGGAAGCTGTAGCAAAGGTAGAAGCAGGTTTGAATATACCGCTAGAAGAGAGAACTACTCTTAATACTGTTGGAGACCTTATTAACCTCTTAAACCTAGCCAGAGTTGCTACTGAAGAAACAGTTCAAAAGGCTATAAGAGATTTAGATACAACAATAACCTTCCTAGCTGACGCTAGACCTGTACTAGAAGCAGGAGCACAAAAGCTAGATAAAGCTGGTAGAAAATTAGCTGGGGATGCAGTTGATACTGGTAAACAACTAGCTGGAGATGTAGATATAGTTGGTAGAAAACTAGCTGGAGATGTTGTAGGTAAAGCCCAAGAAGCTAGTGGAGATTTAACAGATAAGCTACTAAAATGGGCTGAAGATGATATGAGACGGCTCAATCCTGCCGCTGCTGATGCGGAGTTAGGAGATATACCAGGAAGAGTTAAATCTTATGAATACTTTGCTAAAGCTCTATCGCTTAAGTATGAGGTTACTGCTGAGGAAGCACTTGAAAATATATACCCTAATCCCAAGATGGGGTTTTTCGAGTATTTAGACACGTTAAAAGAAAGACCTGATCTACCTGATGATCTAAAGGGTAATCCTAATGAACCTCTACTACCAGACTTTGGTGGTCCTAAAGGTCCTTCTAAAGGCCCAGATGGTGGTGGTGGTGGGAGTCCATATAGAAAAGGTGGTGATGATATAGATCCTGAAGATGTTTGGGGAGGTACTCCAGCAGATGATCCTGTTCGTACCTTATATAACGATCCAGACGATATTATCCCTAATAAAACCAGTGATATTAATAATGAGATACCTACCACTAAAGACGGTAAGGTAGACAACTCTACTATTAATAGAACTAGAGCAGCTAAAGCCGTTCAAGGTGTAGATACAGACAGTATCCCTGTACCTGAACTCACTAGGAATTTAAACAAAGATAATAAGTTCCTACAGAAGATAAAGAGTGATGATGACGCTGAAATGTTGGGTATGATCCTAGCTAAGGGTGTTGAAGATATGACTGAAAAAGCAGCTAGAGGTTTAAATGTTGAGGAGTTTGGAAAATTTGACTGGTTTAATACTGATACTCTTAAATATACGGCTGATTTAGATACAGGTAAGGTTGCTAAAATAGCTGTCGATATATTAGGAGAAAGAGGCTTTAAAATAAGCCGTCATACCATAATGGCTGCTACTGGTTTATTAAAGAAAGCTGCAGAAAATCCTGATATAATCGACGATCTTGTACTTGCAGGTGATAAATACGCTGAACAGGTTAAAGCTGGTTTACCTTGGATTGTTGTTACTACCTCATTAGTAGAGCACAATTCAAAGGCCCTTCTAAAGGCTTCAAAAATGCTTCAAGATTCTAGGAAGGGTTTACCTGCAGAGGGTGGTTATACAGATCCAGCATTACTTAAAAACTTCAGAGATTCCTTTGACTCTTTACTCTCAAATATACGGACTGTTAGTAACTTATTTGAAGGTTTTGGTAATGGTCTGAGGTTAATGGCTAGAAATAATCGTATTGAGTTTGAAGCAGGTAGACCAGAAACTGTTATAAATAGCTTTAGAGAAATAGCTAGCAAGTGGAAGGATACTGAGGGTTTTGCTGCTGAGTTAACTCAAACAACTAAAGCAGCTTCTGAGCAGGTTAATGCACAGTTCGATGACTTCTTTAAAAAGGTAGACTCTGGAACCGTCAGTGTAGAAGACTGGAATGGTATCGATAACTTGGTATCTAAGGTCTACGATGCTCAAGGTGATCTAACAAAACTAAAAGAGTTATCAGTAACAGCTCCACAAGTATTAAGACAGATACAGAGTGGGGCAATGATCTCAAGCCCTATGACTGCTACTTCTATACCTGTTATGGGTGGAGGAGAGATGCTTCTAAGACAGGCTGGTTTAACTGGTTCTGGTTGGGTTAACGTTGGAGTTGAGAGATTTATAAGAAAGAATACCGGAGATACCTATGTAGAAGCTATAGAAGCTGCTAGGAGGAATACTAAAATCTGGAAGTTTTATCAAGGTACTTTGGCAGAAGCCTATGAAGCTGCTAAAACACGCTTCTTATTTGGTAGAGGTATAACAGATCCTGGTACTTTCAATAAAGCTGCTGAAATTGGTGCATCTGGTTTAAAGCGTTCAGATGAAATAGTAGATGATTTAAGAGCACAGGAGATAAAGCTACCTTTTACTGACTACGTTCTTAGAAGAAGTAACGCAGAAAAAGATACTTTATTCGATACTTTAAACGGTTTAAGAGTTGGTTTTAAGGTCTTCCATGACTACACCATAGCTGGAGAGGCTTGGGAGAAAAGGGGTTGGCAAGCTAAATGGCTTTTAGCTCCAATGGTTGAAGGTCAAAGACACCTACCAGGAAGACTTGGAGAGATAGGTACTAAGAGCTTCTACTCAGGTGGAGAGTTTGTCAACATGACAATGCCTTTCCAGTTTGCAGCTCTTGGTGATGAGTTCTTATCTGCTTGGCAGTCCAACGCAATGGTTAAAGCTTTAGTAGATCTAGATATAGATGAAAAGATCATCGCTGGTACTTTAAATGAAGCTGACAGAGCAGATGAATTTAAAAGACTAATAAGTAAGGAGAATAAAGAGTTCTACGCACCTGTAACGGCTGGATTAGATGACACAGTTATTGGTCATCAGATTATCGGTAAACAGTTAGAGAACGTTATGGAGATGACTCGTGAAGTCAACCGTACTGAAGAGTTAACTGGAATTTATAAAGGTCTAGGAGGTTTTATTAATACAGGTAGGTATGCAGAACAGCATGGCTGGCCTCCAGCTATGGGTTCTTTCTTCAACGTCATGGCTGGTGTTGTTACTTCTCCTCTTAACTCAATTAAATGGGGTATTAGATACGGTACAGGTGCTGATATTTATAGAGCAGTAGGAGATAGTGCAGTTTTAGGAGGTAAGAGTTTATTAGAACATTTACCTGAAGAGCTACAAAAACGTATTACACAGAACGCTCCTTTCGTAGACAACTTAAGAAACTTTGAAAGTAAGTACTTTAGTTCAGATATGAACGTAAGAACTAAAGCTCAAGGTGCTTTAGCTGTAGCGGTTGGTATGCACTCAATGGCTATGATTCATATGAATGACCCAGAGTTAGAAATAACTGGAGGTCTTGAGAATACTTATAGATCAGAGCAGGGCCAAGTAGGTCTATACACAATGAGGGTTAAAACTCCTTGGGGTGGTTTTAGGGTTCCATATAGATGGATTCCTGTTTATGGAAGTGTCTTAGCTATGCAAGCTACTTTTAGAGATATAGAAGAATTTGGTAATAATTCTGCTTGGGACTTAGCAGGTACTTTAATGGCTGCAACAGCTAACTACGTTATGGAGACTCCAGGTTTAGCTAGCTTTGACAGAATATTTAAAGCCTTAGAAGGTGCTCGTAGCGGTGATCCTGACAGAGTAACTGATTTCCTATCGATGGCCTTTGCTTATTCTGGAGAACCTTATTACCAGCTTAGAAAATTCGTTGCAGAAGGATTTGACCCTAGAAAGCCCTCTAATCTTGGTGCTCAGTATAGAGAAGAGTTTTGGTTAAATAACCCTGAATCTGATGATAATCCAATCTTCAGTGGACTTAAACAGCTTGGAGGTAATTTAGGTGCTCTTGGTGCTCACTCAATCGAATACAACGCCTTTGGATTCTTGACAGATGAGATTATGTCAATAATCAACGGTCATCCAGAAGGTAGAGATCGTAGAGCACTTTGGTTTGGAACCCCTGGAGAAACAGTCAACGTTAGAGGTGGTGGTAAGTATGCTCCACTTAGAGCCGTCTTTGGACGCTTCATGCCTTTCCCTGATGATCTAGACGTAGTTGGTACAGAAATAGTTAATAACCTAATCGAAGAACCTAAAAGAACTCTTTACTCTAGTAGGCAGTACAACGTTAAAGGTGTCAGTAAAAAAGTATTAAACGACTTTAACCACTTCTTAAATGAAGAGTTTACATACTATGATGCGATTACAGGTCAAACTTTCGTTGGTTTGAATGCTGCTATAAAAGACCTAGTTGAAAGTGAGTACTACCAAAACTTGCCAGGTGTAGACAGCCCTTATGCCTCTACTGGTTATCAAACCTTGATTCCTGGGGTTAAGATAGGAAGTCAGTCACAAAACTGGGATACTAAAAACAACGAAAGACGGGCATATCTTCAAGGATATATCCGTACTTTAATTAACAAAGCTAAGGAAGATTTTATGATGGGAGAAAATGTAGATCAACAATACAAAGCTCCTTTAGAATTAAAACAATACGTTCTTAAACATAGAAGGAACCTACTTACTGGTGATCTCAATTAATGGCTTATTCAACTAGAACCTATACTCCAGGTTCCTCAACAACTACATTTGCTCTTACTACCTCTGGTGGAGATCCTATTGGATATATCAGAGAATCAGATATTGCTGTAAAAGTAGACGGAGTTACCTGGACTAACGCTGCTAGCGGTACAAGTACTTATCAATTCTCAGGGGCTAGTACTGTTGAACAGCCTAGTGGTGGAAGTATAGTCTTAAATACCGCTGTAAGCTCAGTAGTAGTTCTATTAGAAAGAACTACAGCTTTCCAAGATGCGACTGTTGTTTATACTGCTGGATCTACTCTTACTTCTGATGACCTTAACAACGCAGATAACCAGATTAGATTTAGTCTTCAAGAGTTCTCAGATGACTACGCAGCTTTATTAGGTACAGGAGATCTAACAACTTTAGGTTCGTTCCTTGGTGGTTCAGATACTTGGGTTAGTAACGATGCCAAAGCTGCCACTACAGCAGCTATTGACGGTCAAATAGATACTAAAGCAACAGCGAAAGTAAAAGACGACATAATTGCTACAGCTCCAGTATCCATAGCAGATGACAGCCCTAGTGCTGGGAAGATCACTATTTCTGTTGATGCTGAGCTAACAGAACTGGCAACAATGCCAATAGCTACAGCTCAATCTTTAGCTGATCTAA
>Ga0208011_1000816_pt1 | contig 11542 bp, 8 predicted proteins | sample 7_EtaG_FD_184080 | JGI IMG/M metagenome (GOLD analysis project Ga0208011, IMG submission 184080) | Marine viral communities from the Subarctic Pacific Ocean - 7_ETSP_OMZ_AT15161 metaG (SPAdes) (version 2) | ecosystem: Environmental > Aquatic > Marine > Oceanic | place: Pacific Ocean | collected... | reverse complement strand
TCAAACATTCTATCAAATCCGATAGAGAAGTTTTTAAATGGGTCAAAGTTTATTAAATCGTATTGTGTCATATTAATCCTTTCGTTAAGCGATTTAAGTTTAGTAATCCCTAATGGGCATTACTCTTTCATACTATAGTATAGTAAGAAATTCGTTAGTTGTCAACAAAGATATTAGCCATTAAATTAGCCAATTTATTAGCTCTTTCTTTTGTTTGACTATGCCATTTTGTTTTTGTCTTTTTACCATCTTTGTAATTCCATAACATTTGATTAGATGCTTCTTTATAATCTTTTCTATTAACAGCTTCAAGCATTTTTTTAAATGTAGGTAAGTTGGTACCACCAATTTGATGTGCCATTTCTACTAATACACCATATGCCACAGGGTCAGTAGTATCTTTATCAATTAATTTATCAACATCTGCTCTAGCTATTTCTAAATCTCTATTAAATATATCTTCAGCTTGTTCTTTAGTTAGGGTAGATAATTTATAACCATAAACCTCTCCTTTTTTTACTTCTTTGTCTGTTAGTTTATGACCATATCCTATTGTTTGATTTCCTCCTTCATGTGAATCATGAATTAAATTTTTATCTTTATAAAATAATTTATCATTTTCATTTATTTTAATTCTAGTTATTACTTCTTCAGGAATTGTATTATTTAATTCTATAGTTGGTAAACTATTCTCTTCTGTCTTTATAGGTTTCTTTTCAGGTACAATAACTTTTTCTTCTTCCATCATAGTAGTTACTTGGTCATTAACTGTATCTACTGGTTCTTCACCAATTAACTCAGATGTATCTATTATATCTCCATTTGATAAACCTAATCTTGCAACTTGTCCACCTACTGAATATTTTTTTAGTTTAGTAATCATAACACCAGATGTACCTATGTTATATTTACTAGGAATTTTTTCTATTTTAAATAAATCTCCTAAAATTTCTTTTATATATTTTTGTAATTCAGTTTGAGTAAAACCTTTTTGAAAAGTCTTACTACTACCTGTACCAAACAACCATCCATCACTAAACTTGATTGCATTTTTAGAATTCTTAGCTTGAGTAGCAACATCTTTTCCTCTTGTAGTTATGATTGCTATACCATCATCACTTAATAATTCTCCTATATTTTTTACAACAGTACTTCTTTCAATAGGATTTTCAATTACATTTAATACATTAAGATTTACTATACCATCTTTAGATGCTTTACCTTCAATTGTAAGTACATCATCTATAGATTTATATGTAGGTACTTTACCTCCTGATTGAAGAATTTTTTCATCAGGTACAAATGGTTCATGACTTGTAACTTTTTTATTTTTAAGTTGTCTTGTACCTAGTCCTGTTCCTGCACCAAAATCATGTACATTTTTTTTATTTAAATCTGTTAAAATTTTATTTGCTTTTTTATAAGTACCAATTGTTGTATTGATAGCTGTTCTATCTCTCTTAATTAAATAATTAGCAGCAAGTTTAGATGCAATTTTACCTATAGAAAAATTTTGTCTAGCTACACCACCTCTATTAAAAGGTATTTTAAATTGTTTATCACTAAGAGAAGTATTTACTTTTTGTGGGAACCACATTCGTTTCACCCATCTTCTCCAATTAGGAAAAGGCATAAATCTTTTTTCCATTGCCTTCCATGCATCAAGAGGTTCACCTTCTAAAAGTTTTTTAACAGCAACACCAGGAGTTGTTAAAATTTGTGCAGCAGGTGCAAACATAAACCAAGGGTCTCTCTTACCTGGACCCATAAATCTATTCATAAATAAATCTATTTGCCAACCAGCCATACCTGATAGTTGTCCTGACTTAGCTAAAAACTCTTTCATATTATATTCAGGATTAGTATGTACTTCTCCATCTTTAGCCAACTCTCTTAACTGTTGAATACCACCATATACAGGAATAACAGCTAAAGTTTTAATCAAAGTTCTTATATCACTATTTTCTATTCTTGATATAATTTTATTTGTTTGTGATGACTTAGCCATAGCCCATGATAAGAATTGTCCTAGTACTCTAATCCATGGTGTTTGACTTTGTGTAAATAATAATCTATTATCCATCTGAGGAATAAGTGCATCTCTGTTAGAAGCAGTCATCCCTGCTTTGTTTAAACCTTCTCTACCATATTTAGTTGATATAGCTTTGTTAAAATTTTTAATAGCTCCTATACTTAAAGCTTCATTTGCAGTTATCTGATACTTTTGTAAGTCATCTAAAATATTTAATGCAGCATTACTATTTTTACCTTTACCTTGTACTGTTTTAAAATATCTTCTTGCTAATATATGAGCATCTGCAGCACCAGTATTATATGCAAATCTTCTAGCAAAACCAGTTAACCATTCTAATCCTAATAATTTAAATGCTATGTTATTCCAAGTAGAAGTTTTTCCTATATCTTTAACTCCCCATTTACCCATGAACCCATTTCTAAAAGCAACTTCATTGCCTTCTAGACCTGCAGATTTAAATACAGACTTAGACATCTCATCAGTAAAATGATAATTTAAATTTTTAGCTGCTCCTCTTTCACCACCAGCAGTTAAGCTAGTTGCTCTTAATCCTCTTAAAGCAGAAGTCCAGTTAATAGAATTTTGAAAAGGTTGAATCAAATCACCCAATGATGATATAGTAACTCTACCCAACATATTTAAATTAGCTAACATAGTTACAATACCCATACTAGCTTTTAATTGGTTTCTTCCAGATATCATATACCTATTAAAGTATGCATCAATAGTTCTAGCCATCAAATCAGCTTCTCTAGCTACAGCCATTTTTTGTTGAGATTGTGATAATGTTGACCTACTATATTTTTCTTGAATTTCTTTTATTATATTTCTTATTCCTTGTCCATTTGAACCAAATTTTCTAGAGAAAGCAACTGACTTAACAGTATCTTGAACTAATTTATTTAATATTGTTTTTCCATCATTTATTAATAAACCATTTTTTTCTAAAATTTTTTCTACTTTTTCATAAGGACCTACTAAACTTCTTCTATGTGTAATATGGTCGCTGACTGGTGTATAAACTAATGATTTAGCTCCTTCTCCTCTTGCTGCACCTTTATAAGTAGTGCCTGTAACCATTGAATTCCAAACTTCATTATTAAGAACACTATCAAAATTATTTTTATGTCCTTCTAAATAATTAAAAGCATAAACATCAGCTTTTTCTTTACCATAGTTAGGTGATTTTTTATTTTTAATTTTACCACTAACTCCTAGACTTCTATAAATATCAGCTATAATTTTTTCTGTAGCTTTTCTAGATTCTTTACTTGCATCAATTTTAGCATAGTCTAAAACTCTTGGAAAATAATCTTCTATCTTTTGAGGAGAAATATACCCTGCTTCTTTAGCAAACTTTTGAAAATCTGATGTAAAACTTTTTATATCATCTGCTAATTTTTTTATTTCTGAAGAAGAAGTTTTTAATACTTCTTTGTTACCTCTATTAATAGATATAGCTTGTGCAATTTCATCTGGATTATAATTTATACCTTGTTTATTTTTAAATACTTCGTTGATTCTACTATTCCAAAGATTTGTCATCTTCATTTCTTCAGCTAACATAGATTTAGATGCTATAGAATCATCTATACCTCTCATTGTTAATCTAGCAAACTTTTCTAAAGGTCCACCATATGCTGAGAGCTTCGCAAAATTAGTACCTGCTAACAAAGCTCTTACTTTAGCTAAAGTAAATGTAGTTGCATCACTAATTAACCATCCATTAATTTCATTCTTCTGTCCAATATTAAATTTTTTACTTTTCATGATGCCTTTTTGAGCAGCACCAAATGCAACACCTGCACCAACCCATGTCCAGAAATCATCTTCCTCACCAAATAAAACATTAGAACCACCACCAACTGCACCAAAAGCTAATGGTCTTGTTATGTTAGACATAACAGCTTTTAAAGATTTTTGAGCAAAGTTATCTGTAGCATTTATTTGTTCTATAATAGCAGCAGCTCTTTTACCTTCTAACTCATAATATTTATTTCTTGTTGATGAAGATTGTTTATTTAATTTTGCTATTTCATTATCAGCAAGTTTTCTAGCATCTTTAAGTTCTTGTCTTAATGCTGAAATTTGTTTAGCACTACCTCTTCTAATTTCTTTAGCTTTAAGAGGGTCATATTTTCTCCATTTAACTTTTTCTATTAAAGATTTATTTAAGTCATTAAGAAGTTTTCTAGTTGCATTATATTCAATGTTTAAAGTATTAACTTTATCTATTACCTTTGCTTGTTTAGAATAAAAATTATTAGACCAAACATTTATTTCATCAGTAAGTTTTTTAACTTGTTGTGTATTAGCTATATTTCTAAACTTAATTAATTCTTGTGATGTTAAACCATTCTTCTCTGCTATCTTACCTTCAATCCAAGCTACCATTTTATTAGCTTCTTTTCCTGTAGGTGTAAATTTTTTGAAAAGCTGTGAACCAAATGGTAATACTAAACCAACAGCACCAGCAAATCCTGCAGTAGTTGCAGTTTCTCCCCAATCAACTTCTCCTTTTCTAGCTAGTTGGTGTACAACATTACCACCACCAATTAACGCAGCATTAAATGCCATAGAAGTTAAAGGATTAGCAAGTAAACCTCTACCATAATAGAAACCCATTAAATAATAAGGGTCAGTTAACCATGAAGCACCAGCACCTATAGTTGTATAAACACCATCATGTTTTCCATCAAGCATTTTCCAATGCTCTTCTTCAAAATCTTTTATTCTATTAGCTTCATTTTTAAGTATATAATCTTTCCAAGTTTTTTCAGAATCAAACCCACCTTGAATAAAAGCTTTAGCTACTCTAAGAGCATCACCTGTCACCCATGTTTCTTTATCCCAGCCATACTCTAATTTTTCCCAAGTACTAGGTTCTTCTATTGTTGCTGTAGAAAAATCTAAACCATCAACTATTTGATTTTCAGGTTGAACATCTTCTACTGAAGAAAAATCTAAACCATCAACTACTTGACTTTCAGTTTGAATATTTTCTTCTACTGTTGCTTCAGAAAAATCCAAACCATCAACTGTGTTAATAGTTTCAATTTCTTTATCAGATTGTTTTAGGGGAATTTCTGTGTTAAGAGGAATTGCCTTTTCAAAATTTAAATTTTCTGAAGACATTTTTCCTCCTATGGTGCGTCTATACTTAAACCATCATTTGATTTATATTTAATTTTTTTTTGTTTTGCTTTCCATTCATCATATGCAGCTTTTTGTTTTGGATTTAATTTATCAACTTGATTTGTTTTTTCTATTTTTTCCCAAGTTAATACTTTTCCAGATATATTATTTTTAATACCTGTTTCAACAATAATTGTTTTAATCTTAATTTTTTCTTCTGGTTTAACTATATTATCTTTCTTACCTTCTTCTACTTTAATATCTGCACCTTCTTCTACTTTAACTTCTTCTTTAATTTCTATAGGTTTAATATTACTTTTTTCTAAATATTCTAAGAACATATCTTTGTATGCAGCATCATTCATAATACTATTTTGAATAGCTACAACTTTTTCACCATTATCTAATTGTTGTATTCTTTTTTCTTGTAACTCTTTAGTACCTACAACATCTCTAATAAAGTTTTCATATGCACCTTTAACTTCACCACCATTATATGCTTTACCATTTATTGTATTATCCATATCTAATACATTGAAAGGTAAATGAATTAAAGCTTTAATATCTTTTTTACCATCAAACCATCCAGTATTATCTAAGTTAACTGTTCTTCTTTCAATAGCTTGTGTAGTTAATTTATGTATGTCATCTCTGCTAAGATTATTTGTATCACTAACTCTTTGATTAGGATATAATGCTGCAAACTCTTCTACAGAATATGAACCTAATATATCATTAAAAGTAGTTTTGTATATATCCATAAATGCGTTACCTTCGGCTGTTATCTCAGTCATCTTACCATCTTTAAATTTAAAGAAACCACCTCCATCTGCTCCAACTAAGTTAGCTGCAATCATAACTTGAACACCATCATCTTTTAATGCTTTATCAGTTTTATATTCTATATCACCTTTTCTTGTTGAAAAAGCTTTATCAAATTCTTTTTTAATTGGTTTTGTATATTTTGGTGGTTCATCCCAATTCATTTTATCTGTAACAGTTTCTTTTTTATCTGTATCAGTTTCTAATATTTCATCTTTTTTAGTAATAAGATTACTTACCTTTGCTTCTGCATTAAGAGCATCACTAATAGCACTTTCATTAACTTCAGTAGATTGACCTAATACTTTCTTAACTAAGAAATTATTATCTTTAGCTTTTTTAAGTTCACTTTCCCATGCTGACATAATTTTTTTCTGTTCATCATTATACTTAACATCTAATGCATCAGGGTCTGCACTTTGCATTTCATATTTGAAAGGATTTTCCATAGTCTTAACTTTTTGTGCTAACTCATTTGCTTTTTTATTTCTTTCATTAGCATCATAGTTACCCCAATACTTATCTGTTAAAGATAAATATTTATTAGCATAAGCTAAAGTATCTACTTTTTCACCAGATGCATTTAACTGTTTAAATTCAGAGTTTAATGCATCAATAGATTTTTTCTTTTCATTTTCTTTATAATATGAAGCAATTTCTAAATCATATCTTTTATTTTTTCTATTAATAATATTATCTCTTTCAGCAGTTAACTTTTCATTTCTTAAAACAAAATCTTCTTTTTGATATTGTTTAGATTTATCATATGCTCCTTGAAATATACTTCCTGCTGCTGTGAACCAATCCATTATATATTCTCCTTAACTGCTTCTACCTTTTCAGGTAATTCTGTTTTAACTTTTGCTAATAAACTTTCACTTAAACTATCAGCTCTAGGTTCTTCCATTTTATCAAAATCTTCTACACCTTTGTCAATTACTTTATCATCAACATCAAAATCTACAGGTTCAATATCATCATCTGGTATTTGTGCATCAGGGTCTGTATCTTCACCATCATACATAGTATAATCTTTTATATCTGCATAATCTGCAATTGATATTAATAAATATATTGTAGGTTCAATTAAATTTAACATAACATCAGTATTCCATAATCCTTCAGTATAACCTTTATATAAAATAACTTGTGCCATTTCATCTAATGGAGTACCTTCATCAATCAAATTAACTATCTTCATTAAATTTTCTTCACCAGTTAATTCCATATAAATTTCTTCCATACAATCATCAGGGTCAGTAAATTGAGGAGGTCTTTCCCATGACTTAGGCATCTCAGGAGAACTTGTTAAAGATTCTCCAGGTATAGGAGCAGCAAAAGGATTAGGTGCATTTGCTTTTTCAAATTGATTTTGTTTTATTTTTTCAGCCATTATTTTTTCTTTTTATGTTTCTTCATTGGTGTTGATATTATTATAGTTATACAACCACCTTTATTATATTGTTTTCTTTTTGCATGGTCAACAAAATTTTTTGCAACCTCTGGTTTCTCTGCAAATAAAAATTTTCTTTGTTTATCAGATTTAAAAGGCATTAATATTATTATCCATAGTAATCCATATCACCTTGGTAATTCATTTTTCTGTGATATCCTTTTAGTTGTTGCCATGCAGCATTACCAAATACATTTGCATAACTTGAACTTCCAGTTGCACCTGCTTGAGATGATGAAGATGTTAATGCTCCACTATCTCCTTTTGCAAATTCTGCACCTGCTGTAGCGATTGGTTCAAATTCTCCTGCATGAACATCTTTAGGATTAAAGATATCTTTAGTAAACTTAAATGCTTTTTTTGCAACTTTCTTTTTTAGCTTTTCTCCTATTTTATTTTTAGTTCCATTAACATTTGAAACTTTTGTATCAAAAGATTTGTTACCATTAAAAGTATATTCTGGAACTTTACCTGGTTGAGTTGTACCTATACCATAATCACCAGTTTGAGATAAATCTAAATAAGTACCATCAGCAGTAGTGTTCCAAGCACCACTTTTTTTGACAGAATCATAAGCATCCCATTTATTTGCATACCTACTATTTCCACTACCATTAGTATATAAATCATTTATCCATCTACTACCATTAGTATCTAATGAATTACCAATTGCATCATCAAAAGTAGAATTAAGAGTTTCAGTTACTATTTTATCTGCTTGAGAACTTCCTGGTTTAGTAAACCATCCTTCTGGACTCCCTAGTGATTGTCCTCTAAGCATACTACCATCAACTGTTCCTGATTTAAGCATACTTGCTGCTTGTTCATTTGATACTGAACTCCAAATTTGTCCTTCACCATGTACATTACCTCTTAAACCATAAACATCTACACTTCCAGATGTTCCTTGTCTAAATTTAGGTGTATATTTTTTAACTGTATCTCTTGCTCTAGTAAATAAATTTTTAGCACCATTAGAAATTTTACTCCATAAACCTTTTCCTTTACCACCACTCATTTTACTAAATGCTTCTGTAATACTTCTAGTAATTCCTTTACCAAATTTTCCAATTGCACCAGTTACACCATTATAACCCATTCTAATACCATTACCTATATGTCCTATACTTCTAAGAAATACATTTGATGACCCAAGTAATCCTGAGTTCATTCCACCATGTAAAGCACCTTGCCCTACACTTCCTATTATATTACTTAATCCACCCATAGCCCATGGCATAGCAATAGACATAGCAATCATTCCTAAAGGACCCATCTTTTTATTTAATTTAGCAACACCTTTCAGAACAGATTTACCAACTTTAACAATACCTTTAGCAATACCTTTAGTAATTTTACTAATTGGTTTACTAATTAATTTCTTTGCTTTTTTAAATACTTTTCTTATACTTCCCATACTATCTCCTAACGACTATTTTCTACTTTTGTTTTCCATATATCTAAAGCAAATTCGCCTAAACTTTTTAATATACTAGCTTTACCTGAATCTGCTACAGCTTCATTACCTAATGATGCTACAACTAAATTATGTTTTCTATCATCATCATTATTTGCTGAATCATATTCCCATTTAGCTGCATCTCTCATTTCTTGCCATAAGAAAGATAAACCTTGATTACTTAAATTAAATGAGTTCATTGCATTAGCTTGATTAACTGCATTAACTCCTGCTGTATTAGCAGTATTTAAATCTCTTCTCCATTTAACATTTGATTGTTCAACAAGATTTGAATTCTGTGTATTAAATTGGTCTCTATTAAAACTTAATTGCTTATTAAATTGTTCTATCTGACTATTTAAAGTAGCTTGTAATCTATCAGCTTCTAATTTATTATTTTGATTTAAAGCTTCTACTCTATTTGCTTCAGTTGTATTGTACTGGTTCATTACATCATCCCTTGCAGCATTTTGTGTATTAATAGTAGCTGATAAATTATTCATAAATTGATTAGTTTGATTATGACTTGTTGCATTAAATTGAGAAGCAGCATTATCTGCAGCTTGATTAGATAGCATTGCTTGTTGTCTACTCTGTGTATTAATAACTTCTAATTGTTGTGCATTAGTTAAGTTTGCCATATCCATTTGTAAAAATGATTGAGCATTTAATACAGCTTTTTGTTGAGCATTAGTTAAATTAGTCATATCCATTGTAGCTGTTTGTACAGCATTTTGCATAGTAGCTTGTTGAGTATTATTTAAATTAGTTAACTCAAATGTTTTAAATAAATTAGAATTAGATATTGCAGTTTGTTGTTTATTATTTAAATTTAAAACATCAAGACCTGCAGTAGTTTGAGCATTTGCTAAAGCTGTTTGTTGATTAGCACTTAAATTAGCTAAAGCCATTTGTTGAGTTAACTGACCTTGAGTTAAACCAGCTTGTTGTATGTTAGCTAAGTTTGCTAATTTTGTTTGTTGTTGTTGAGCAGCACCAGCTAATATAGCTTGTTGCTCATTCATTGCATTTAGTTTAGTTAACTCTTGAGCAAATTGCCCAGTAGTCATTTGTGCTTTCATATCATTCTCAGCATTAACTAACTGAGTTTGAAAATTTTGTTGAGCAGTTAATACTTCTGCTTGTTGTTCATTTGTTAAATTCTGTGATGCTCTTTGTTGTAATGCTGTTGCATTAGATTGAGCAATAGGTAATGCAGATTGTATAATTGCATTTACTAAAGCATCTCTACCAATTGTAGATTTACTTAAACCTCTTTGTGCTAAATTCTTTTCAACATTATCAACTGCACCTCTTGCCCATGTAGGTATTGTACCTGTATCTATTCCAGCTAACAATGAAGTTATTTGTGTAGATACTAAAGCATCTGTAGGTAAAGAAGCAACTTGTGCTTGTACTGCAGTTGGTTGTGATACAATTACTTTAGTAACACTAGCTGGATTATTAGCAATAGCTGCCTGAATATTTCCAGGTAGACTTGCTTGTTGTCCAGCAACAGTTGCAGCAGTTCCACTTAATACTGCAGCTAAAGCTCCACTAGATAATGCTCCTTGTTGTGCTGCAGCTACAGCCGAAGTTGTAGGGTTAGCACTAGCACCTGTAGCAGTACCAGATAAAGTTCCAGTAACTGTTCCTACTTGTGATTGTGTACCTACTGTACCTGTTTGAGCAGTTCCTGTTTGAGCAGTACCACTTGCAGGTGTCATAGTAGATGTAGTTAAAGTTGTAGGAGCAGCAGCTTGTGTTGAAGTTAAAGCTGTCGGTGTTCCAACTTGTTGTCCTGTAATTGTTTTAGTTCCAACAGCAGTAGGTGCTGCTTGTGAAGTACCTGCTAATAATTCATTAGCTTGTACTGCTTTTTGTGTATAAGTTTGTTTTGCAGCATCAGCAAGTTCAGGAGATTTAATATTAGAAGTAACATACTTATCTAAGTATTCATCTCTTCCCCCCATCTTTTGTTGAACTGGTTGAGAAGCTTTAGGAATTTTTTCAAATTTTCTAACATCATCACCAACTGCTCTTCTAATTCTTTTTATTTTTTTTAACATATTTTAACCGAATAGATTGAATGAATGAATAATATTAGCAGCTACACCTACAAATATAATCCACATTATTCTTTGGATTTGTGTAATTTTGTAATCTAAATGTTTTAAATGATTATCTTTAATAGAAGTAATTTCTGTTTTAATTAATTTCATCTCACCTTTCATAATTAATATCTCGTCATGATTCATTTGTGATAAAGATTTCTCAATCATTATTATCTTCCTTGTCCTCTATATATTTTAAAGTTTCTTCGTTTATGTTTATTCATAGTACTTGTATTTGGTCTACGACCTTGTGAACTTCCTTTTTGTATTGGAACATGAGCATCCTTTGCATATAATCCTTTAGCTCTTGCCATAACATAAAATTAATAATTTATCTCCAACCTATACTTGTTGCGTGAATTTTTGTTTCTTTTGAACCAGAACTTTGATTGTGCGTAGTTATTTTGTAGCACATATCAGTACCACTTGGTTGACCTGAAATATCTAAATCGTGAAATGCTAAAATCTTTTTGTTTGTTCCCCAAGTTCCTTCATCAACTAAAGTTCCTTGTGTAAATGTAGTT
>Ga0208011_1000810_pt1 | contig 11587 bp, 25 predicted proteins | sample 7_EtaG_FD_184080 | JGI IMG/M metagenome (GOLD analysis project Ga0208011, IMG submission 184080) | Marine viral communities from the Subarctic Pacific Ocean - 7_ETSP_OMZ_AT15161 metaG (SPAdes) (version 2) | ecosystem: Environmental > Aquatic > Marine > Oceanic | place: Pacific Ocean | collected... | reverse complement strand
TTTGGAATAAATAATCATCTTCTAGATCTTCAAAGAATTCTATAGATGAGAGAGGAGAATTCCCGATGAGATCTGAGAAGAAATTTTCGAAGGATTCGGATTGAATAATGATCATTTAAAAAAGAGAATAGAAGGATAGAAAGAAAAGAAAGAATCAGAAATCATATTCCCATTCTCCTTCCTTATATCCATCGATTTCCTCCCCTTTTAAATCTCTGAGGGAGATAGATCCGAAATCTGAGAATTTCTCAATCATGATTTCCATGATCTTCTTATCCTCTTCATGGATCCAATTAATCATATTTTCCCATCCATCTTCGGTTTCTTCGATGGGATTAATCTCGATCTCATTCTTCTCATCATTGAAGATGATTTGAATATTCCCAAATGATGAGATAAAGATCGATTTCTCCTTATCTTCCATCCATCCAAGATCCGAAGATTCCTGGATTTTAGGAAGGATCTCTGAAGGAAGATTGAAAGTTTTTAGGATCAAGAAAGGATCTCCAATTGATTGATTCCTCAATCATAAAGGATCGATCCCCCAAATGGGGGAAAAAGTGGACGGTTTCTAAATTGGATTTTTTGCACTCCAATCTCCTAGCTAAGAGGAAATTAGGAGATCATCCCGCCATGAGGGTGTATAATTTTTATGTCACAGTTCTCACCATGAGAGAACTGCTGCAATTTTTTCATTCAAGAGGTCGTGTAGGTCATTCCGTTTTTGTCATTAAGATAATCATACACGAAAAACCCCGCCTTTGGGGGCAGGGTCGGACTGTTTCAGGATTGGACTTTTTGGTCATGGCGGAAGCGGTCAAAGTGGTCTCGTCTCGTGTACCCCTGTATTATACCCACAAAAAAAAGCACCCCGTAGGGTGCTGGTGTCACTTTATCAACTGATCAATCACCGGGACAGGCGGAGAAGTCAATCTCATCGCCCAGTCTCCAGTTCACTGTATCCATGACCCCTATGTCAAAAATGCGGGTCAGGTGTTGGTGGATCCTGTCGCGTGGTGCGTCCTCAAGCAAACGGATATAAATCCAGTGAGTTGAGTTCAGCAGATGCTCAGAAAACCAGTTCATGTGATGTCCCTTGTGTACTTTCTAATCATACACGAAAAAACCCCCTTGAGGGGGGTTTGGGGGACAGTTTAGAGTTCGTCCATCATCTCAACCATTTCACCATGGTTGATAGTAGGATCATCCCACTTAACCCCGTCGCCAGTGGTGGGCATTCCACCGTTCATCATGCATCTGATGAACTTGACGTAAGGGGTCTCGTCTTCGGGACAAAACTTGACACATGCCTTAGCGGTATTGTACAAAAACTCGTCGTTGCCAATCCAAAGAGAAGCGTTCCAAGTTTCGTAGTTTTCCCAACCGTTCATGGAGTCTCGTCGTGTGTACTTTCTAATCATACACGAAAAAACCCCCCTTGAGGGGGGGAAGTGGTCAGCTTGACAACTGGATTGATTTGACCTGTTTCACCAGTTGCTGGTGGTAAGGTGTTACTACTTCAACCAGTTGACGGACGTCCTTAACAAGCATCTCCATCTCATAGTGGTGGATGTTCCAGCGGTTGGTCCAGTCTGTCTGATATGCCCTTAAGGGGATGATCTGAGAATCTGGTTTCGCTGGTTGTGACACTTGCTGCACTGGTGTTGCCTTGATTGCGACTGGTGTCACTTTCTTAGCGGGTGCTTTACGTGTTCTTGTCTTACGTGCTTTAGGAGCGGCGGTTGACTTGGACACGGTGGCAGTTGGCATGAACTCGGTTCGTTTGTTCTTTTAAATTATACACGAAAAACGCCACCTTTGGGGGAAAAGGTGGACGGCTTCCGAATTGGATTTTCGCGATCAGATCATCCCGCTATGAGGGTGTTGGGTGTGCGGCGGCCAAGGAACTTACCACCTTTGGCGTAGAAGGCGAAGGTTAGTGGGCGAGCGTTCCCGGTTTTATTCTTTGAAATGTAGGCGTAATCTGCGCCCAGACGCTCACCGCACTGCTCGAGATCTTCGGCCAACTCATTTACCATCCACACTTCAAACTCGGTGCAGTTGTTGATGAAGGTGGGCAGGTACTTAGAGTAGAAAGACATAGTCAGAAAAGAAGAAGTGTGCTGAAAAAAAAATTAATTTAAGTTAGTTAGTTTTTATAGGATAACTAACTAACCTAGGACATGACAAACTAAAAGGGCAGGGGCATTATCACCCCTGCCTTTCTTATTTAGTGACGATCTGAAATGTTCCAGGAGGACCAATTTGAAGAGGCGATACGTCCGGACCTGATGGCCTGGCGTCGTTCGTTCTCTTCCTGGAGTTGGATCCGAATCCCGTCCATCGCCCGAGACATTACTGAATCGGGGGTGGTCGGGCTGTGTAGGAAGATCCCATCAAATGATGGGGTCAGAGTCGAAGTGTTTTTGTTCATGAGTCTAGTATACTCCAGATCGGGTCAGATTGACAGGGCTTGTGGGCCACTACCTCAACTGACCGACCTGGATCTTGATCTGATCGAAGAGGGCCTTGGCTTCGTTGTAGAGCATGTCCGCACCCTCGTAGGATGCGTTGGGGCGTCGATCGAGCAGAATGTCGGTCTTGATGTCGAGCCACTTAACAGTCTCGGTGGTGAGAGCGTTGAGGAGGCACTCTTGCTCGTAGGGTGTGAGCTCGAGCGTGATGGTCTTGGTTTCGTTCATGAGTTTAATATACTCGGAATGGGTGTGGATTGACAGGGCTAGAAGGCCACTTGCTCAATTGACTTTTTTTCGGTCAGGACGTAGTCGATGCCCAACTGCTCCTCCAGTTTTTCGGCATAGGCCTTGGCCTTGGAGATGGAGTCGAACAGACGCAGGGTGGAGAAGTCCTCGCCCTCGTAGTTAGCTCCGCCGATCACGGCAATCACGATGTTGTTTTCCATGAGTCTAGTATATTCCAGATCAGGGCGTAAGTCCAGGGCTAATAGCCTCTTCGTCAATTGTCACCCAAGCCAACGGCTCACCGATGTGTGGGCACTTCCAGATCGTGACCTTCTCGCCGAACGCTATAGCGAGGGCGTAGGCGTGGTCGATGTCCTTGGCCCAGAGGCATCCCCGGCGATCGAGTTTACGTCCGGAAGATGTGGGCTGAATTGCGTAGTCGAACATTGGTGCGTCCTCAGAAAACGTAGATGCCACGTTGGGCGAAGGTCTCGGGTTTGGGGGATCTCTGCCACCCGGCTTGCAACTCCACCAACTCAGAGGTAGAGGCGTCAGCCCAGCGATCCAAGACCCAGTCGTAGGTCTCAGGAGCGTGGCCATTCTGAATCTCGAGCATCTCAGTGGTGGAGCGGAGGAGCCGGGCGTTGAGGTTGGTCATCGGTTGATTTCGTTACTACTAATATAGGGCCAAATGCCACCCACGTACAGGGCTAGTGTGACAGAACCCTAGCTATCACTCCCCACCACGTTTCGCGTTTACGCGAGGTGAAGCGCAAACACCGAGGCGGCGGCCAGAGGGGGGTCCGGCTCGTTTGACCGCCCCCCGGCCGTTTTAGGATGCGCCAGCCCCCTACGCGCGCGGGCCGTTTTTCCGTGGGTTAGGGCATAATCACCTTAGAAAATGATATTACCTCAAGGAAACCGATCATCACCACTACGTCCCATGATTTCGTCCTGATGAAATAAGGTACGGCTAATCCGTCTCCCACAATATGAAAGATCGCGCCGATTGTTGTGCTAACATGGAGAACAATGAAATACCCCAATATAACCGCTCCGCTTCCAATAACCCTCGCGGTTTCATCTAGAGAGAGGTTCATCTTTGTGTCCCAAAGGGTGGGGTATATTTACTAGCGCAGTTATATACATCGTCCAGTATCTCATCTAGAGTTAGTGAGTTATTCTCTGATTCTTTTATCTCTACCCCATCCGAAGGTAAGGTGCCATTAGGTACACCAAGTCTGTCCTCCCAATATAACACCAAGACATCGGACTCGGCGCTCAATGAGTTAAGTGCCTGGAGTATGGGTTTATTTAGGTCGGGTGTCATATATCACTCCTCGTCGTATATACCCCAGATCCGCACAACATCCCCTGGTTCAATGCGATTAGCATATAGATCGTAAAGGGTGCGAGTGTCTGTGTTGTCCATACCCAACTCATACAAGATGTCCGCCAGATATTTACTAATAGTAGGGTAACGTTGTAGCCATGGGTCATCCTCGCGTAAGGCGTCGCTTACTTCGATCTCGGTCATTTGATCCTGTGGGTCTGTTCGTAGTATCATTGATAAGATCTCCTTATGAGTGGGAGTGTCGGCGGGTTATCCCGCGTTAGTTATGCTCAGTCATATTACCATCAACTGCGCCACGCCAATACACCTTAATGTCAAATCCTTCCGATAGTTGTTGGATCAGAGACCCCAATTGATGGAGCTCGACGACATTATCGCACATCAACTCTACCTCGTATCCTTCTTCTGAGATGAGATATGCGGCACTGCGGGTAATATCGAGGCGCACCTCTACGATATCTTCGTGGGCGCCAATTTTCTTGAGTAGGTCGGGGTTGGTTGGGATCATAATGCAAGCGTTAGTGAGTGGTTTGCTATGAGACTAATATACTATGGATAGGACCGTAAGTCCAGGGCCGTTGGGCCACTTCGATGGGCGGCCTATCCCCCGTCCACCTGACACCCGACCATCGCCCCGCCAATTATCCCTGCGGGTATGCTCCAGATCCAGTTCTTTTTGGTGGCAAGCGTGCCACCTGCGGCCCCACCTGCGATCCCGCCAAGTATACTTCCCTCGATGCACGAATTGTCATCTGGAGGATGCTGGGGGGAGTGGGTGCCTTGAGGGCGATATGTCCGTGGCGCACTTCCCGGTGCGCATGTTACTCTTTGCTGTTCGTAATATCTCCTAACCCGGCCAGGGTTAGAAGCATTGCCGGGAATGTACTCCTCGCGATATACTTTCTTGAAGCAATCTGTACTCTCCATCCCACCACCTCGTGAGTAATCGGCTAAGGCGGGAGTTGGCAACCCCACCGTGATTAGCGCAAGGGCGCCGATAACTTTGGTTAGTTTGTTCATGTCATGTGTCATCTGAGATCTCCTGTTCCTCTTCGTCTTTCTTCTTATTAAACCCGAACGGGCCGTCTTTTTCTTCTAAAGCTAATCTTAAGGCAACTGCCCCAACTGCCTCCATCACCTTAAGGATGTCTTCGGGCTTTGCATCTTCTCCTAGTTCTTTTGCTACATACCAATACTTTGGCCAGAACGTTTGGCCGGCTAGTTCGTAATCTTCGAGTGTGAGTAGTTTCATTGTTAAGAGTTTGTTAAATTGATGGTTTCCCCGGCGCTTTAGCGTAACATTAAGAGTCGCGACTACCTCGCCTCCACATTGCATCTGCGATCGCCCTAGCTTGTGCGCTATCGGCAGCGATCTGCTCAGCCGTCTTCACTGGGGCGACGTAAGGTACGGCCCATTTGATCTTCTCAGTACCTGGTTCTCTCTGCCATCCCTCATCAAATATCGTTGAGATTAGCCCTAATGCTTTATTCTCTCGGGAGATCTTTGTGGCTGGACGTTTAGCTTTAGGGATGGAGTCATGGAGTAGGTTGTCTAGCTCCCTGGAGTCCTTAGCGTAACCTGATGGAGCCATCACATACCATATATTGTATTGTGGTGATTCGCCCTTTGAGTTCGGGAACGGAGTCTTGTAGAACTCAATGAGCTCGAGTAACCTACGTTCCACAATGGCATCGTCGGGTAGACCTAACTTAGGGATAGATTCGCCATTCTCTCCGTAGCGTCTCTTTAGCAGATCCTGAATGGAGGCCTTGAGACGCGCGGAGTCGGGGTAGGTCCGGGTAGCCATAGAGCTTAGTTCCCTTTGGAGTTATCACTATCATACCACCGACAAGGGCGAGGCGTCAAGGAGGCTAGGGCCACCTCTCGATCTGGCCAACCCTTCTCGACCTTTGAGATGTCGTAATCCCCTACCACCAAATTCGAGTCCTCGGACTTATTGTATCCGCGCCCGACGCATATACTCATAGTTTGTAACTCAACTGATATAAAACTAACGACTCCAGGTATGCCGCCATATACGGTTACCTCGTCGCCTACTTCATAGGAAGTGAAAGATTTACTCATTAGTCTAAAGTCCTTTAGTAACTAACTAACTAACTAAATTATATCATATTTCTTATGGAAGAAGAAGAAATCCTTGGCGTAAATCTTGACGAATTATCCACCCTTTTTGACAATAACTCATTCTTAGGTGGGGAAAGCTTCGGTTGGGCGCTGAGCCCTTATAGAGATGTTGTCCTTAATGATGATGGTATCATGGTCAAAGACGAGAGTGTAGTGCTCTATATCGATGCACTTGGCGATGCGAACCTCTCATCGAAGATGTGGTTTTTTCAGAAGAAAGACCCAATCGACGCATACGATGAACCCGAGTTCTCTAAGGAAAACTTATTTGTTAAGGGGCTGGGTAAGGCGATCCCAGGTGTCCCCCCGTTTGGCATAATCGCTCTGCCTTGGTACGAAGTAGAGATTCACGACGGAGATTTTAATAATCTTTATTTCCCTGATGACACCCCTGATGGATTTGTGCCATGTAACGGTAACTTCATTGAGATAGATGGGCGGGAGTTTCATATACCCTACCTCCCCGCGGCACCCCCAGGATGCACGTACATGATGAGACTGCCTTATGGGATGAGCGCAAAAGGGCTGTTTGGTAGGAGCGACACTTGGTTCAGGCAAATTAAAGAGATCAAGGGCAAACTCAAAACATGGGGGAACCCTGCGTTCCCGTTTGAATTCCACAGGTTTTTCTATTAGCTTGCATTTTTCCTGGCGCCCCGCGACGCGGCCTCGGAATGCGCAGCCTGCAGGTTGGCCGGGCAAATTAAAACTCGCCAAGTGGGGGAAGACTTGGGCGTGGTGGGATTGTCACAATTTGTTGATACAACCAGCAAACAAAATTACCGTTTATAGACACTTGATAGAACTTACTAAAATATAAATATGTGGTCTTTACTTTTACCAGTTGCTAAGAACGTAGTCATGAAGGCCGTTGAATCTGATCAGGTCAAATCGCTCGTTGTTGAAATCCTTAAGCGTATTGTTTCTAAGACAGACAACGACCTTGATGATCTTGTTGTTGCTCAGTTAGAACTAGCGCTGTTCCCTAAGGAGCCTGCTGAAGCTAAATAGTGGTGTCACCCCCACATAGCTTTACAAACATTGGGTAATTGCTCGGCAAGGATGTTCTTTGCCCCTAATGCGATATCCATATGTTCTTTTTGTGTACCATTAGCAGATCGGAGATCAACATAATGAAGCCAAGAACGTACAGTGCCAGTCATGTAAAGTCTAGAAGGCGTAGCAATTGGTAAGAAAAACCTAGCGCATTCCTTAGCGACTCCTTTCTCCAGCATTTTGTTATAAAGTTTCTTCGATTGTTCGATCAGGACTGAGGCTTCTTCATACAGTTCCGCCTTAACTTCAAAGGATAGATCGTTTGTGGAGTTCTGGCGGTTTTTAGTGTCTTGTCGTCTGAGTTCTGGGAGCTCAATATCTGTCAAAGCTCCGACATCTGCGTAACGTTGAGAGAACTCTTGGAAACTAAAGCTTCGATGACGAAGGATTTGTGCTGCGATACCTCGATTAGTGTTGATCTCCATGCACATACTGGCCATCTCAAATGGGCTCCAGTGGCGATGCTTGATGAGATAACGGATTAACTTATCTGCAGTATCATAGTTACCTTGGTTGGACGGACTGGACACACGCGCCATGTCCGAGATAAGATGCTCTGCATCTGGTGTGACCCATACAAGTTTTACAGACATAAAAAGAGGGCAGTTGATTACCCTCTTATTATATCATAGTTTACCTGGGTGTGACATCAATAAATCTTGTTTCGATCTTATTGTTAGCGTCGTATGTGATAGTCTCAGTGGCCGCAACTGCGCCACTTGCACCTCCTCTCTTGTATACAACTGTTACTGGTCCGTGATTTGCGGTCATACCAGTGTGCTCCTGGTAGTCATGTTCTGGGATTACAAAATTTTCTGTAGGGTGCGCCATGGCTTGTGAATAATATACTTAACTTTAAACTCTAGGTTTCGATTCTTACTGTGTCGCCATATTTGATATTCTCGTTCTTAATCCCTCCAGGTGATATACACCAAAGAAGCGGAGTATCCGGTTCCTTCCATGTCATAGGAGCGTATCCGTCAGTGTAGATGATACCTAGGGTATTGGTATAAGCGTTCTCTGAGGATATCTTATTTAGTTCTGCCATGACAGGAACAAAACTTGTACCCCCTAATCCTACAGGTTTAGGAGGACCATCGAGATCTTCTATGTTACCTTGCGGGTATAGTTCTGTATCAAAGTAATAGAGATAGCCAGTAGTTCCACTTGTGGAGTTAATCGCAAAGAATAACTCTGACAAGAAGTTTTGCAATAGTCCTTCATCTACTGAGCCTGAGGTATCAACAAACGCCGCAATATGCACTTTATTGCCCCCAACATCATCTATATATAAACCGTTGTGGATGAATCGTCTATCGTATCCCTCAAAATCTGCTCTTGATTGAGTTACATATTTATACAACGCGTCTTTCCAGTTGATTGTAGGATCGAGAAATTCCTTAAATATCCTTGCCATACCAGATCCTTTTACACCGGCTTGTTTCATCTTAGCGATAGTCTTTGCCTTATTGATTATATTCTCCCATTTAGACTTGTTGCTTACTTTGCTTTCAGCGGATCCATCTTCACCTGGCTTCAGGCACTCATTCACTTTACCATCTCCATACTTATCAGAGATATAATTTTTATCTTTGTCTTGCTTATCTTTGAGTATTGAGTAGATCTCTCTTACACTCAGATGCTTCAGATCATCATCAAACAACGCCTCTTTAGGTAAAGAGATCTTATTATCCTTAATGATACCATTCACTACTATGTCTGCTGCGATATTCGCAAGCATCATATCTTCTAAGTCTTTTGTTCTTTCGATGTGACAAAGAGCCATATGAAGAGTCTCATGTAGAAGTACTCCGTTGAAGTTATCTTCTGATTGCGAGCACATCCACTCTTCGTTAATGAGTAGAGTAGTGCCATCAGTGGCAGCTGTTTCAATAGTATCTGTAAGCTCATATTGTGTATGAAGAAGGATTGTACCAAAAAATGGAGAATTCTTGAGGAGTTTTACTCTTGATTTTACAAACTTTTCTTCAAACTTACTCATTTCAAAAGTTCCTGGTACTTGTTCATAAACGCTTTAGTCTCGCTATCTTTAGCCACAAGCTTAACAAATGCGCCTTGGAGATTCTTTGCTTTCATTGCAATCAGAGCATCGCTCATATACAAACCAATGTAATCTTCTGTTGTCCCTCCCATCAACCACTTGAGTCCTTTATAGATGTCATCTGCGGATTTGGCTCTGTTAATCATCGCGCCACATACAGCATACATTAACGACGGTTCGTGCGGAACTCTGATATCTTCTCCTCTAAATATAGCGTCAACGTTCGGAAGTTCTTTGTAGATTGTTTGATAAGCATAGAATTCAGAAGCAGCACCTGAACCCACGGCAGATTCGATATTAAGGTCAATACTAAGGAGAGTATCAGCGAATCCCCAAGATCTTGGAGAAGGCCAAGCAGATTGATTTTTTTCAAAGTGATATAGTAATTGAGGCCTAAAGTTCAAGAACGATAGTATCTTCTCGTCTACCCCTTGGGCAATAGCGTACTCTTTCCAAGAGTCAAGGTTAGTGTCGATATGAAAATGGATGAATCGATTTGCTACAGGAGTCGGCATTTGAGAGATAGCTGCACGATCTTCTGTACGATTACCGGCCGCAATGATAAACCAACCATCAGGTACTTTATAATCCCCCACTTGACGATCTAGGATTAGTTGTTGAGCAATACCCATGACACTTGGAGAAGCCATGTTCAGCTCGTCAAGAAATAAGATCCCCTCACCAGAGATAGGTAAGAAAGCGGGAGGGGCAAAGTATGCCCTGCCATCTTTAGTATAAGGTAGACCTCGAATATCTGTAGGAGCGAGCTGTGAGATCCTGAGATCAATTAGTTCTAGATCTCTTTCGTTAGCCACCTGTTTCACTACAGAGGATTTTCCTATGCCGGGGGCTCCCCAGATAAAAACAGAATGCTTAACATTATTCTCGATCAGAGTACTGAGAGATTTAGTAAGACTGCTGATCGTGCTCATTAAAAATGCTCCCTATGAATAGTAGCATTCTATCATAAGAAGCATGGGTTGTAAATAGCTCTTTAGTTAATTTTTATCTCTTTTAACTTTTGCTCTTCAGGTATCACTCGTTTGAGTCGGATGGATAAGATGCCACTCTGTAGTTTGGCGTCTTCTACGTATACGTTATCTTCTAGATATAGCACTTTCCTAAATGATCGCTTGGCGATCCCTTGGTGCTGGTAGATATAATCGTCTTTATCACTAATCGCCCCTTCGACGGTTAGCTCTTGACCTTCTATATTGATCTTGAGGTCTTCTTCTAAGTATCCCGCTACCGCAAAGTCAACGTAGTACTCTTCTGAGTCTTCGGATTTTTTATAAACGTTGTATTTTGGAAACGAAGGCGCATTTGCGCTGCTAATTTTATCTAGTGTGGTGAAATGCTGATCAAACCCAACTGTGTGCGGTCTGTAAGGCGTAAAAAATTCAGCAAAATGGGCGTGTATTGGTACCATGTTATAATCCACCTTAAAAAGCGTGGGATAGAATAGAGTAGAATCGTTTAGATCTCTACCAATTAATATTTAAACAATTTTCGATTAAAGATAAGAGGATAGTGCACTATTTATCCGAGATCATGAAAAAACAGATAATGCTTAGTATTGCATTGTTGGGATCAGCTACCCCGGCATTTGCAAACATAACACATAAAATGCAGACTTCTATCCAATTAACCGTGGATGGAGCAGGTAGCCAGGCTGCAAGATTAGGATCAACATACTCCATAACCGGTAATAATATCACTCTAGGCACAGCTGGAGGCCTAGGAACACTCAGCGCAGGTGATGCTGTAGGCTATACTGCGGCTGATTATAGCATAACTACAGCAGGCAGCGCTTTCTCTTTCACAGAGAGCTTCTTGGAAGGAGATGCAACACCTTCAGCAACGACTGTTACAGCTGGGGTTGTACCCGCTATACCTATATTGGGTAGTACGTTAACCACATCAGGTGGAGTCGCAGGAACTCTTGCGGGCACAATCACCACTGGAGGAACGATGACTGTAACTGCAGGCGGCGCAGGTACTACAGGAATCGGACAATTTATCACGGAACTCTCTATCGACTGACATAAATGAACAGACTTCACGAGGCTATAGGACTAGGATTATGTCTTGGTGTTATTCACGGGCTCGTAGCCTCCGCGGACGCTGTACCTGTAGTTCCTAACTTCTCCCAGGGAAGTATGACTAGTCATACAGAAACCACCTCTAAGATTGTAGAAACAATTAATTCAATGGACTACAACACGGGGTGGACTTATACTGTGACTGGCACAAACATCAAAAATTCC
>Ga0208011_1000807_pt1 | contig 11612 bp, 6 predicted proteins | sample 7_EtaG_FD_184080 | JGI IMG/M metagenome (GOLD analysis project Ga0208011, IMG submission 184080) | Marine viral communities from the Subarctic Pacific Ocean - 7_ETSP_OMZ_AT15161 metaG (SPAdes) (version 2) | ecosystem: Environmental > Aquatic > Marine > Oceanic | place: Pacific Ocean | collected... | reverse complement strand
ACTTGTTGTTGGGGAAGGAGCTGCAATGTATCAAAACAAGGCAATTATTCAAGTAAATGCCGGTTCTGGTGAAGATGCCTACATTGTCGCCCAAGTGAGTGATTCCTCCAAGAATCCAGTGATTCAATTGGATGGCGTGGATACTGAGGCTATGATGTATATTGATAATAGTGAAGGCCACGAGCCGTTTTATATTCGTCGCAAATCGCAATTACCACCAGGTTTTGTGATGGACAACACGAGCAAAGTTGGGATTCGTGTTAGTGAGCCACAAGCCGATTTTGATGTTTCGGGCAGCACTATTTTAGGTTCTGGTGTTGGATCTTATTATCACCAAGTTTCAGGAACATTGGACGTTTCCGGTTCAACAATTTTAAGCGGTTCTAATACGTTTGGCCAGCTTTCAACTGACGCCCATCAAATAACAGGCAGTTTAAGCATTAATGGTGCGATTGTAGTTACTAGTTCGGCACAACCTCAATTAACTCTTGGTGATACAAATACGGGCGGCGGCATGTATTCCGGCAAGTTGCAACTTAATGATGGTATGTCTACGACTTATCCAGCTACCATTGCAAATGCCTCTAATGTTCTTGTTTTATCAAGTTCACAAGATATTCATTATCAAGCGACTTCCGCAACTGGACACAAATTTTTAAATTATGGAACCGAAGCTTTAAGAGTTACAAACCTACATGTTTCATCGAGTTTAAATATTTCCGGAAGTTCATTTTATGGTGACGGGGCAAACTTAACTAATGTAACATCAACCCCATCTCCTGGTGGTTCTGATACCCAAATTCAATATAATAATGGTGGCGCTATGGGTGGAGCAGCTTCCTTTAAATTTAATGATTCAACTGGACAAATAAATATTAGTGGTGCTTCTTCTCCCGCGAAACTTGTTATAGGCGATGATGCGGGCATGAATGCTGCCCAAATTGAATTAGCTAGTGGCATGGGTCATGGCGGCGGCGGTGATGAACATTCATTAATTAAAACTATAGATGGTACTGGTCTTATTTTATCAGGAGCTAATAAAATTGTTCACCAGACAGTTAATGGGTCTGAATTTTATAAAGATGGCACAAAAATTGTAGATATTGGTGTGACAGCCGATACCTTGGTTGCAACCAAACTTTCATCCAGTTTTATTTCAAATACTTATTTCTCTGCTTCAATTGCAACCCCTGTTAATGCGACATGTAGTGTTTACAATGTATTTAATTATCATTTAACAGCAAATGCAGAAGTGACTGCAAGCAGTCCCGTTGCTGGTGCATCTTATTTGTTCTTCTTTAGACAAGATGGAACTGGTACACGAACAGTTGACTTTTCAGGATTTAAATGGCCAGGAGGAACGGCTCCAACACTTTCAACAGCCGGTGGCGCAGTTGATATTGTCAGTGGCATAAGTGATGGAACATATATTTATGCCGATACTACGAAAAACTTTAGTTAGGGAGGCAACATAATGCCTTTTCCTTTTCCATTTACAACTTTCGGCGCAAACCGTTCAAGTAATTCTGGTGGTGACACCACTTGCGACTTCACCTACTGCTATGGCGGCGATTGGGTTCAAGGCAAAGTCGGCAATTATGGGATTAAAATGGATGGAAGTGGAGATCTTTCTTCTGGTGAAGGATATATAAGTGTTAATAATTCTTCCGATGTATCTGCTTTAACTGATGATTTTACGGTCCAAGCTTGGATAAAATTTGGAGATACGCGAGCCAATAATGGCACCGACGAACCACAATGGTCTACCACAATTGCAACCAGTAATTGGACAGGAGCCGGTCCAAATTGGTTTGTGGGATGGTCGCTTGGTCGAAGTGGTGGTGCAGCTAGCCATACAAACGCCAAGGGTAGAATATGTTTTACAGTTGCCGGTACTGGCGTTGCGTGGGATGAAGCCGTTTCTGATGATGCGGGTGATGCGGGAGTTAATATTGATGGCGCTTGGCATCATGTTGTGGGAAAAAGAGAAAGCGGTACAGCAACACTTTATATTGATGGTGAGGCACAAGCAACAACCACTACTACCGCTCCTGGCGATGGCGGAGGTTTGGCTTTGGGTCGCCTCTATCAAGACGTTGATGATTATTATTTTTCCGGCTCTATTGACGAAGTCGCAGTTTGGGACGTTCCATTAACAGACGCACAAATCTCGCTTCTTTCCACAGGTTCAGCAAGAGCCGACAGCATTACGCCGCCAGCAGCAAGTGATGGTACTTGGACTACAGGAAAAGTTGGAGATTATGCATTAGAATTAAACGGTAGTATTCAAAATATTAGTGTAGCCTCCACTTCCGAAATACCAATTGGAAATACTTCTGACGGTGACTGGTCAGTTTCCTTATGGGTTTATTATGATTCAATGGACGCTTGGGATACTCTAATCGGAAGATATCCTTCGACTTGGTATCAAGGTTGGGGAATTACTCACGATAATAGTACCTCTACTCAAGTTGGATTTTGGTCTGGAGGTTTTGATGGTGGCGAGGATACTGAATGGTCGCATGCCACAGTCACAACTGGTCAATGGTATCACATGGTTGGAGTTTTTAATAGTGGCACGAATAGAACTAGATTTTGGCTTAATGCTACTGCTTCTGCCGCAGCAATAAGTTTCTATGGAGGTACGACGGGTGCGGGTAGCGAGGATATAGGTATCGGCGCTAACTCTGCAAATACTTACTTCGGGATCGACGGTAAAATGGACGATGTAGCAATTTGGAATGTTCAATTAGACCAAGGCGCAATTGAAGCCATTTATAATGATGGCACAGGTGCTTCAGCCAGCACCGTTAGTGCTTCTAATATTACTTCTCACTGGAAACTTGATGATGGACCACCGAATTCTACTGCTGCTGATTCTTCTCCTGTTTATACCAACAATGGAACAATTAATGGAGGAGCGGGTGGCGGCACAACCGGCTCACTCTTAATGTATTACGATTTCGAAATTGGCGACTCAAACCCAGTTTCAGGAAACTTCCCACCTAACGCAACTGTTTATGATGTTGTTACAGCATCTTTTCATCCATCGACAGCACACACAGGCACAATGACCAATATGTCAGTTGCGGATTTTGGTGCGTGGGGTCAAGGGAAAATTGGAAAGTATTGTTTAGATTTTGATGGAACCAATGATTATGTTGAAACAGCCAATAATTCTAGTTTAAATTATTATAATAAAGCGTCTGCTTTTACTGCAACTGGATGGGTTAAAAGCAGTACCTCGGCTTTTGAATATATTTGGGGAAAATGCAAAACGTCTGGAGATGAGGAAGGGTGGTGGAGTGCGTTTACCAACGCCTTAATTTATTTTCGCGTAAATGATGGCGTTGCTGGGTACGCTACACGCTTATATGCCCAAGGCACCGGAAATGCATCAGATGGCAATTGGCACCATCTTGCTTTTGTTAAAACAACGGGTTATAGTAGTGTGGCTGATTTAAAAATTTATCTTGATGGAACTTCGTTAAGTTTATCAGATGCAGGTTCATCAGCAGCACTTTCATATGGGCCAAGTAGTAGTGTTGGTATGCGTTTAGGTGATATGGGTTTCGCAGTCGCAGACTCCGAATTTACTGGTCAAATTGATGAATTTTCATTCTGGTCTGGTTCCTTAAGTCAAGCAAATATCACAAGTCTTGCTGCGGGCGCAAAAGCAAATGCTATAACTGCGTCGTCGTCTGATACTGGCAGTTGGTCAACCGACGTACCGACCGCACCAGGGGGGACATATTCATTAAATTTCTTAAACGATAACGATCTAGTCTCAGTTTCCGATAATTCTACAATTAATTTTACAGGAGATTTCACTGTAGTTGCTTGGACAAAATCTGATTCTAATTCAGACCTGCAAGGTTTTATAAGTAAATGCACAAGCTCCCCTGCTCACAATGGGTGGCTTCTAGGTAGAGACAGCACACCCACGACTGTTGGTCATGCGAACAAATTTCTTTTTTCATGCCGGAATAGTTCATATACTTATGCATACTCCAATGCAGTAGGCACATCGGACTGGACTCATTTAGCTGGGAAAATTTCGAATGGGACCGCTTATTTATATGTGGATAGCGTTCAACAATCCGCTACGGACAGCGTCACTCTCGCTGCAACATCAGTCGAATTGCGACTTGGTCAGTGGTGGAGTGTAGACGAAAGCTATCCTCTTGTAGATGGAAATCTCGATGAAGTTTCAATTTGGTCTGGATCTTTAAGCAATGCAGAGATTTCGAGTTTGTATGGTGGCACATCAGCCCTCGATCTAAATCCAGCTCCTACCACCGATTCAGGGAGTTGGGCACCTGGACAGATTGGCAATTATTCACTAGACTTTGATGGGACCAGTGATTATACATCGACGACCAGTGATTCCGCATTTACGTTCCAAGATAGTGATACTTTTTCTGTGGCTTGTTGGGTAAGTTCATCTCTTAATACACCGAGTTCGACAGAGCTTCAAGGGTTTGTGTCTAAATATTCGAACGCGCATCCTGATCATCAAGGTTGGATAATAGGCAGAGTGACAAATGCGGGGGTCAGTCCTAATGCGAGACCCGTCGCTGATAATAGTTTTTGTTTTTCCACAAGGGGCACTCCCGGCTACAATGTCACTTATATTTGGTCTGATACTGCTATTGATGATCAGTGGCATCATATGGTTGCCACTCGGGATGGCGCTAGCGGAGTTAAAATGTATATTGATGGTGTGCTTCAAGCCGACACGACCCCAGTAGGGGACGGCTCCCTATTGCTAACTGACCCTGGCGCTGCTTTGGCTTTGGGTTCCTGGGAGCAAGGATCGACCAGCGCGCTTCTTGATGGTAAGTTAGACGAAGTAGGCATTTGGGATGTGGTTTTAGATGCAGGTGCGGTTGACGCTCTACACAGTGGTTCACTTTGTAGCGCCGTTAGTTCCTCGGCTTTGGTTTTATATTATAATATGGAAAATGGACCAGGAAATTCAACATTAACTGATCGAAGCTCAACTGGAGCCGATGCAAGCTTTACAGGGCTTGACGGGGGGAGTGTGGTTACACCAACTCTCGCAGCCTATTACACTATGGAAAATGGACCAGGAAACTCAACATTAACTGATCGATCTACGAATACTAATAATGGTACATTAGAAAGTCCCATGGACCCAGGATCAGCCCCAGCAACCCTCACAGCCTATTACGACATGGAGTGCGATGGACCTGGAAGCGCAAACCTTAAAGATTTATCTGGCAACGATTTATCAGGAACTTTAACCAACATGAGCACTGGTTCGTGCGGTTCAGGCTAAAGCCCACAATTAATAGTATTTTACTAAACTTACTGACTATTTATTTGAGACAAATAGTATTTTAGGAGATTTAAATGTCATCATCAATGTTAGAACAAGCCGTCATTGACGCCCAAGCACTCAAAGAAGCTGCAATTAAGAACGCAGAACAAGAAGTTTTGGACAAATATGCAGGAGAAATCAAGGAGGCTGTGGATGTTCTTTTGGAACAACCTATGGAAGAACCTATAGAAGAACCATTTGGCATGGAAGAGATGCCAGTTGCACCAATGGGCGATGAAGATCCATTTGATGTTGGTCTTGAAGATGAACCCGACGATATTGCTGATAAACTATCTATGAAGGCAGTCGATGGAGAAGATGCTTGTGCTTGTCCTTGTCCTGGCGAAGATGAAGTGATCGAATTAGATTTAGATGCTTTGATGAAGTCCGCAGGAACTATGGAAGACGAAGAAGAAGATATTATGTTTGAAATGACACAATCTGAACTTAAAGATCTCTTAAATGAACAACAGCCTAGTCCTGTTCAAAGTTCAGTTTTGGCTCAAGATCCAGAGGAAGATGTTATGGACGTTGCTCCCGATGAGATAGCGAACAAATTGATAGATATGTTTGGTTCAGATGAAGAAGAAATATCATCAGATGAAGAAGAAATATCATCAGGAGAAGAAGAGCTTTATGAAGACGAAGAAATAGAACTTGATGAAGAAATATTAGAACAAGCAATCGAAGAAATCTTGAAAGTCGATTTAGAAAATGTTCCGCGTGGAATGATAGGAACAACTCATCCTACAAAACCCGAACAAGTATATGCCGTCGAAGTTGCTTCGGCAGCAGACGAAGACAGTACCGAAAAAGAATCAAATGAAGTGTTTGACAAAGCTGTTAAAAAAATCACAAATTTAGAAGAGCAAGTAAAATCTCATAAGTCTGAAAAGAATAGGCTTATTAAAGAGCATAATGAACTTAAGAGTGTTGCCCGTCAGGTTAGCGATAAGCTAACTGAACTTAATATTGCCAATGCAAAATTGGTATATCAGAATCGTATTCTGGAATCTCACTCCTTGAATGAGCGGCAAAAAGAAAAACTTGTCGAAACGATTTCAAACGCGAATTCAACTGAAGAAGCCAAGGTTATTTTTGAAACCTTACAAGGTTCTCTTACATCAAAGGAGAAGAACTCTCCCCAAAATTTAAGTGAAGCAGTAAGTAAAAATAATCGGCTTGTTTTGAAATCAAATAGAAAAGAATCGCAAGCTTCTGATTCTGCTGTAGATAGAATGAAGAAGCTTGCAGGAATTATTTAAGGAGAAAAAAATAATGAGTATAATTGAAAAATTAACTGAAGGCATTGTTAGTCGCAATGTCGAAAAAGAAGGACAAGCTGTTCTCAGTAAATGGGAAAAGACTGGTCTTTTAGAAGGATTGGGGAGTGATAACCATCGTAACAACATGGCAGCACTTCTTGAAAATCAAGCCAAAGAGTTGCTTCGAGAAGCATCTTCAATGGCTGCTGGTGATGTGGAAGGCTTTGCGGCTGTCGCATTTCCAATCGTTCGTCGAGTATTCGGCGGTCTAATTGCAAATGAGTTAGTATCGGTTCAGCCTATGAGCTTGCCGAGTGGACTTATTTTCTTTCTAGACTTTACACACACCGGAGCTAAACTTGCATACACTATAAACGGATCTGTTTACGGTGGTGGAAAAGTTGGTAGTCAAATTACTGGTGGTGTAAATCTAGCTGGTGATCTTGGTGAAGCTGCTGAAGGTTTTTATAACCTAAACAATGGTTATGCATCACCAACTGGTAGTGTTAGCGTTGCTATTGATACTTTTGCGTCTGGTACGTTTGGCGGCAGCGGAACCACGATTGGTAATAGTTTAACACAAGAACAATTTGATAAGCTATGTCGGTTTGATCCTGACTTTACGTCTGGAACTACAAATGTGGCTATTGGTGTTATTACAACTGCGAGTACCGCGTTGAATGATACAACTGGTCAAAATGCTGGTGTGTTTAATATGGAAAACACAGTTGCTGTTAGTGCAAGCCTTAGTGCTGGAGGAAGTCAAATAAGACGTTTGTCTCAGTTCTCCGGTAGTGGAAATGGTGGTACTTTTAATCCAGGTGTTGACGCTAAAGCAACCGCAGGGTTGTTTGTTTTTGCAGCATCAGATACTTTGGGTGCTGCGACTTTGGCTGGAAGTTGGGCTGGTACGACCTCTACAGTTGCTTTCCCAATGGTAGATAGTTGGACTGGTGGTGGAGCCGATGTCGGTTCTGTTGTTGGACAAACTGCTTGGGGACTGGAAAATCAGTCTAATTTGCCAGAAATTGATATTAAGGTTGACAGCGTATCGATTACTGCAAACACTAAAAAGCTTAAGGCTAAATGGACGCCAGAACTCCAGCAAGATATTAATGCATATCATAATTTGGATGCAGAGGTTGAGTTGACTGGTATTCTGTCTGAAACGATTGCGCTTGAAATTGATCAAGAAATTCTTCAAGATCTTATTAATGGTGCAACTGCTGAAACTTTGTATTGGTCACGTAAACCTGGTAAGTTCCTTAATCGAGCAACTGGCGTTTCAGTTAATGAAACGTTGTTCCCTGATTTTACCGGAACTGTATCTGAGTGGTATGAGACTTTGCTTGAAACAGTCAATGATGTTTCTGCACAAATTCATCGTAAAACTTTGCGAGGGGGAGCAAACTTCTTGGTCACAAGCCCAGAAGTTGCGAACGTTCTTGAGTTTACGAGCGGATTCCGCGCAGATACGACTGCTGATGAAAACAAAGGAACAGCTGGTGCAGTGAAAACTGGACAGATTAGCAAGAAATGGGATATTTACGTTGATCCGTATTTCCCACGAAATGTAATCCTTGTTGGACGTAAGGGTAATAGCTTCCTAGAAAGTGGCTATGTATATGCCCCGTATGTTCCACTGCAAGTCACGCCTACCATTTTTGGTCCGGAAGACTTCGTGCCTCGTAAGGGAGTTATGACCCGTTACGGCAAGAAGATGGTCCGACCGGACATGTACGGTTTAGTTGTTGTTGAAGATCTTATCTAATTTATTAGAATTATCTTTATAATTTTGTGAAACCCCGTCTTTCTTTTGGGAGGCGGGGTTTTCTTTTTCGTTTAAAGCCTCATTTAACTATTTAATTAATAGGAGAATAACAATGGCAACAGCACCACCCGTTCTATCACCAGTTCAAAAAACAAGTCCTTATGTTCTGCCGCCTACTGGCACATATTCAAATGTAATATCTACGGCTGTTCCTTATGGAATCTATCTGGGTTCAACTGATTTCATTTCTGGTGCTGTTGATCAAGTTGCATTCACTTATAAAATGTTGGGTGGTGATGTTTTAGACATTGAATTAACTCAACAAAATATCTATACTTCGTATGAAGCAGCGGTTTTAGAATATTCTTATATAATAAACAATCATCAAGCCCGAAACGTTTTAACAGATTTTCTAGGAGCTACAACGGGAACTTTTGATCATGATGGGGAACTTAAATCTGGAACATTATCATCTAGTTTAAGCGGAACACAAGCATCATTAAAATTTCCTAAATTCAAGTTTGAGTATACGAAACAAGTTGCCAATGGACTCGCGGAAGGTGCAGCGTTAGGAGATATTAGAATATATTCGGCTTCTATTGCTTTGGTCGGAAACCAGCAAGAATATGATTTGCAAAAAATTGTTCAAGATGCTTCTGTTGACCCAGCGTCAGACTTCGGAGCCGCTTTTACAGGAAGTGTTAATAACAAAAGAATTAAAATTCAAAGAGTTTATTATAGATCTCCTATGGCGATGTGGAGATTCTATGGTTATTATGGTGGATTAAACGTTGTGGGAAATCTCTATACCTATGGGCAATATTCAGATGAATCAACATTCGAAGTCATTCCCGCTTGGCAAAATAAATTACAAGCTATGGCTTTTGAAACGAATCTTTATACTCGTGCCTCTCACTATTCATATGAAATAAGAGACAACATGTTAAAGGTTTATCCACCTCCAGCAGCCCCAGGCACAGGTTCTCCGTTAAAAATGTGGTTTGAATTTTCAATCCCCACCGAACCGTGGGCAAGTGATTCAACAAGAAAAGATGGGACTGACGGGGTTAATAATTTTAACACGCTGCCTTTTGCAAATATTCCATATCAAAATATTAATAGCATGGGAAAACAGTGGATTAGAAAGTATGCCTTATCTATTGCCAAACAAATGCTAGCTCAAGTAAGGGGCAAATTTGGAACTGTTCCAATTCCTGGTGATTCTGTTACTCTCAACGCTTCTGAGTTGGCATCTCAGGCTAAAGAAGAACAAGTCGCACTAAAAGAAGAGTTAAAAATATTGTTGGATGAATTAACTTATCTGGCAATTGTGGAAAGAGATACCAAAATGGCAGATTCTGCTAAAGCCACCCAACTTAATATCCCATTAGGGGTTTATAGAGGATAATGGGGGGAAAATGAATGGCAGACAACAAGTGGAACAGACCTGAAAATCCGCCTCCTCCGCTTTTTTTTAATAAGAAAGAAAGAGATTTGGTTAAACAGGTTAATGATGAATTGATTGAAAGAGTAGTTGGGCAAACTATCCTTTATTATCCAATAAGTCCTATTCATACAAACTTTCATCCTCTATATGGAGAAGCAATAGATAAAAACTTCTTACCTCCAGTAAGAGTATACGTTTTAGTTGAGTGGGATGGAAATTTAACCACCACTACCAAATATGGTGTGGACCGTATTTATTCCCTTACTTGCCACTTTCACAAGCGAAGATTGACAGAAGATCAGGACTTATATGTAAGAGAAGGGGATTTTATTTTGTACGGTGGAGACTATTATGAGATAGTTACTCTTAGTGAACCCAAACAATTATTTGGAAACACAGATTATATGTTGGAAATTTCAGCTAAATGTGCAAGGGCTCGTCAAGGGCTTTTTGATGGGAAATAAACATGAAAGATCGAAGTAACATAGACGGCACCATAAAACAAATTTTGCCATTTAAGCCATCAACTCTTGAAACAATAGATTTTGCTGTTTTTGATTGGGTGCAAGAACAAATGGATATTTTTTGTAACACCAACAAAGGGTTTAAGAAAGTACCGTGCGTATGGGTTGCAGGAGAACGTTCTTGGCAGGTCAAAAATCATAAAGATTTAAGAGATTCTGATGGTGCTCTCATCTTCCCTATCATAACAGTCCAGAGAAACAAATTCACTAAAAATTTGGGTAAAAAGGGCACTTTTTATGGCAACATTCCACCTGTTAAAGATAAGAAAGGTGGTTCAATTACAATTGCGCGGAGAGTACAACAAGCAAAAACAGCCAATTTTACAAATGCTAATACATATAGAAAAAAAGCTAAAATTGCGGGCAACGCTGGTGCCGTTGGGGGTCAACAAATAAATTTTCCTAATAAAAAACGAGACAATCCCAAGATTGTTTATGAAACGATTACTATTCCAATGCCAGTGTATGTGGATGTGTCCTATACTATCAGTGCAAGAACAGAATACCAACAACAAATGAATGAAATAATACAACCATTTGTTGTGGATACTGGTGGTATTAATTCGAGACTTGTTGTTAGTCGAGATAAGCATCAATACGAAGCATTTATGGAACAAGACTTTTCAACAGAAAATAATATAACAGAATTGGGAAATGAAACCCGAATTTACGAAAGCACAATAACATTAAATGTTTTAGGATATTTGGTTGGTGCAGATAAAAATCAGAAGCAACCAAATATTGTGATTCGCGAGAATGCAGTCGAGGTTCGTATTCCAAGAGAACACGTTGTGTTCGAAGATAGTCCCGAGTGGAGAAATGGAAAATATCGTTCTTAGGGTTTCGTTTGTCTTTTAGATATATAACATACTATTTATTAGAGAATTTAAGTATTGTTATACTAAGGAAGGAGAGACACATCAATGGCTAAAACAGGCGTCAGCAAATTCAGATTTATTTCACCCGGAATACAAATCGCAGAAATTGATAATTCGCAATTACCCCGAGAGCCTCAAGCAATGGGTCCAGTAATTATCGGTTCTGCAATTCAAGGACCGGCACTTCGACCCGTCAAGGTAGACTCATTTTCAGAATTTGTTGAAATTTTTGGAATGCCTCAAGTCGGAAATAAGGGCGGAGATATCTGGAGAGAGGGAGTCTTTGGACTTGCCCCAACTTATGGAGCTTATGCTGCTCAAGCATGGCTTAGAAATAATAGTGCTGTTACTTTTGTTAGGCTTTTAGGAAAAGCAAATACAGA
>Ga0208011_1000803_pt1 | contig 11635 bp, 16 predicted proteins | sample 7_EtaG_FD_184080 | JGI IMG/M metagenome (GOLD analysis project Ga0208011, IMG submission 184080) | Marine viral communities from the Subarctic Pacific Ocean - 7_ETSP_OMZ_AT15161 metaG (SPAdes) (version 2) | ecosystem: Environmental > Aquatic > Marine > Oceanic | place: Pacific Ocean | collected... | reverse complement strand
CTCGGCTGGGGCGACGCCCCCGAGGTGGTCCCGGCGGTGGCGGCGGGCTCGGGCTTCGGCGGGGGCTGGGACTGGGGATCGGGCTTCGGCTTCGGCTCGGGCTGGGGCTCGGGCTCGGGCTGGGGCGAAGGCTGGGACTGGGGCTTCGGCTTGGGCTGCGGTACGCCTGAGGTAGTCCCGGTGGTGGCCTTGGGCTCGGGCGAGGGCCGGGGCGAGGGCCGGGGCTGGGGCTGGTGCTGGGGCTGGGGCTCGAGCTCGGGCCGGGGCTCGGGCCGGAGCTATGGCACGGCCCCTGAGGTAGTCCCCGTGGTGGCTCGGGGCTTGGGCTACGGCTCGGGCTCGGGTTCGGGTTCGGGCCGGGGGTTACGGTCGGCGGACTGGAACTGCGGCTGGGGCCGGGGCTCGGGTTGGGGCCGGGGCTCGGGCTCGGGCTGGGGCCATGCCTTCGGCTCGAGCTCGGGCGAGGGCTCGGGCCGCGGTATGGCCCCCGAGGTAGTCCCGGTGGTGGCGTCGGGCTGGGGCTTCGGCTCGGGCTCGGGCTCGGGCTGGGGCTCGGGCTCGGGCTTGGGCCGGGGCTCGGACGCGGAGTGCGGCACGGCCCGCTGGGGTTGGGGTTGGGGCTCGGACGCGGAGTGCGGCACGGCCCCCGAGGTGGTTACAGTAGACGAGTAGGAGGGGGGGCGTATGGGGCGTCGCAGGGCATTTCCGACTGCGGTAGTGCGTCGGGCTCAGGTATTGCTGAGAGCTTCAGCCGGGGACCATGGGACGCCCGAATACACGGCGGTACGTCGCCAATTGGCGTCTGAGCTACCTGAGGGGGAGGTGCCTAGTACGGCGTCCCTATCGCAGTGGTTCAAGAAGGGGATGGCAGACGGGACTTCTGAGCGCCTTGCTGCTGGTGGTCGGAATAAAACGGCGAGGAAACCGGATTATCAGGTAGTCCCGCCACCCCGGCCAGTCCAGGACATGACCGATCTGGAGTACGCAGTCTGGAGACATCAGGACCTCGAGGAGCTGATGAAGCGGGTAGCCGTGGGCAATCCGGGGGCGGTGGCGGCGGTCGACAAGCGTATGGAATTCTGGCGACGTCAAGTGGCGTCTGAGACGGCAAAAAAGGCACCCGCTCAGGATCGCCTTGAACGGCTCGGGGCGGCCCTCGAGAAGGCGGGGCTGGCTGGGGGCTAGATACCAGGGGGGAGAAAAGCGCGGTAGTTATTCGACAGATTAGCCGGGGCGGTTATTAGGGTGTACCAACCACTTACCGCGTCCTTGACGCACCGGGGGCCTAATGCTTTCGCCTTTCGTTATCTTCCGCACTTTCGTTAACCCTGGCGATCTCGTTGTTTGCCACGAGATCCGCGGATTCCGCGGGGGGAAGATGCCCGCCCGCGTTTTGTGCGGGTCGAAAATGCACCGGCCGGCGCGGCCGGGGTATGCTTGGGTCCGAGAGACCGGCCTAAGCGTGACCGGGCAGCCGTTTGTAACTGAGTGGCCTATTGCAAAAATGGCCTAACCGCTACGGCACCACGCCACCACGGCCGCCCCAACCCCGGGGCGGCTTTTCTTTTTTGCGGTACTTATTGCCAGGGTTAACCGGGGCGGTTAGTACTACGGTACCAACTAGCCGGGAGCCCGACATGAAGAAATTAAGCCTAGACGAACTCGCAAGCGAACTTGGTTTTGAGTCGTCCGAAACGGACGAAGCGCTAGCCGAAGCGTGGGAACAGAACTGGATCATCTGTTCGTATGGTGACGACGTGGACCCGCTTGGCAACGAGTACTTGACCCCGGAAAAGGCGTCTGAGATCGCCGCGGTGGATAGCGGTTTGATCTACGCCTATCAGCCTTGCCAGTGCGGGAAGATCGGCGGGGTGCCTTGCGTCGCTGGGCGTGAGGTCATGGCTGCGCACGTTTCCCCGTCCGACCGTCACACGTTCGTCGTGCTCGGTCATGAGGGGGCCGATACGCTTAGCCCGGCGGAGTACGATTCCTTGGAGTTGTCGGCGGAATGCGCTGAGCACTATGGCGACGAGTGGACCATCACCAGGGGGTGCCTCGAGTCACCGTCGGAATAACCCCGGCCCCGAGCAACCAACACGCCCTTTCGACCGCGTCGGGGGCGTCGTCATTTTCGCCGCCCGGGAAATCCCTGAACTGCTTTCGGGTCTCGTCGTCGATTTCGCCCACCCTGAGCCAGCCGTTGATCGTGTGGGGCTGCAGGTCCGCGATCCGCTCTTCTTTTTTCGACTGCGAGTGGTAGCCGACTACCTTCATTTTGTAGGACAGACCTCGACTTTTCCGCTCGTTCATCTCCCTCAGGAATCCCTGATCCCCGAAAAGCTGCCTTACACGGTTGTTTTCGTATCCGAAGACAGCCTGAGGGTACCGGTCGTACTTGTCCCACATTTTCTGCCGCTGCTGGTCTGGCGGGAGCCTGTATAGGTCGCACCCCAACAAATAGCGGATCCCGGTTGGGTCCTCGGCAACTGTGGCGATACACGAGTAGTCTGAGTGTCTAGCTGCAGATCGTGCGGGATCGAGCCAGACGGCGATCCGGCAACTCGAGAGGGGTATCGGGTCGGTAGTCCGCCGCCCCTTCGAGTCGATAGGTACCAGGCTATCCCCGAGCCACTCGAATCGGGCGAAGCGATCGGGGTCGAAGATCAGCTGAGAGGGGTCGGTCGCCTCGTTCTGATACTCCGAGGAGAACGCCGCTGAGCCTAGCGTCCAAAGTTCCGTCATTAGGTAGTACAAAGGCCGGTATTCGGGCCACAGCACCTCAGCGCCGCGGTCCATGGCTACCCGGTGCCGCTCGTAGAATCGCCGGGCGTTGACATCACGGGCGGCGTCGTGCAGGTCGGACCATAGCCGGCGACACTCGTCCCAGAGGTCTTGACGATCTGGCCAGGTGATGACGGCCTTCCAGATCTTCGAGTGCCACCCCGGGGACCGGCAAATCGTCGGAAGCATGCCCTCAGGGTGTAGGTGGGTCCCTACGACGTCGACGCGGGTATAGTGGGCGCCGGCGGGGAGGATGTCCTTGGTCAAGAACGTCCACGTCTTTAGGCGTTGCCCGTGGGTTCGCACGCGTTCGGGGTGTTCCCCGTCGTCGATGATGATCCGTGTTGGCCGCGTACCCCGGTGCTTCTCTCCTCGGATGGTCCCCGAAAAGCTGTAGGATCCGATCCGGCAACCACGGGGATCCAACCCCGGAACAAAGGTTACAAAGTCCGTTTTCGAGCCCTTGACCTTGAACGGCCCGAAGTCGCTATGTAGGGCCGGGTAGCTCTCGGGTGAGGTGAATACCTGGTAGAGGTCCTCGACCAGCTTATCGGCAAGCTGAGCAGTGGTCGAAATAATAGGTATAAACGCCTCTATCCCGTAGACTACGTCATGCACCACGGATGCAAACGAATTAACCGTGGACTTCGCGAACCCCCGGGGGGCCGCGTCGGCGCTGAGGATCTTGGCGGTTCTATCGGTCCATGCGGGTTTATGTCTCTGGAAGAAATCCCGATGCATCGCCGAAAATGGGTGAGTAATGACGTAGTCTAGATAAGCCGCCATGAAGAGGCCCAGATCGTCACGACACCTGAGGTGCAGACCATCGGCCACGCATTCGGCGGGCCAGACCTGCAAGCGCTCGAAGAATGCCTGCTGGGACGTCTGAGCGGGGTCGAGTAGGGCGGCAAGGCTCATTCGGCGTCAAGGCCCGGGGTCGGTGGTGGGACGTCGTCAGGGGGCTGTGGGGCGGCTTGGGGGGTTGGGGCCGTTTCGGCGGCTGGGGCGGCTGGGGCCGTTTCGGCGGCGTAGGTTTCGGGGTCCTCATCGGTCCGGACGATCCCGGCTCGCTGGTAGACTCTCACGACGTCGGACGGCTTGATCGGCTGGATACCGTGGGCGATCCGTAGTTCTTCGAGCATGGCGATCACGTTGGCGGGCAAGATGTCGCCCCCCTCCACAGCAATAGTACCGGCCCGCATCGGTCCGCCCCGTTCGAGCGCAATTCCGATCTGAATGGCCTCGGCTAGGGCCCGGTAGACTCGGCTTCTGATCTTCTTCATTTTCGAAACAAATTGGGTTGCCCGAAAATTCAAGGCCGAACCTGACGAATTCGCCCCGGATTCGGTGAACAAAAACTCAGGCATGGTCTCGCGCAGGGTTTCGCGCTGAGTCTGGATCGCGCTCAAAAGGGTAGATATACCCTGGAATGTGGGCTCAACGTAGGACATAGACCACCCGGGCGGGCCGTTGATTACCCGCCCTAATTTGTTGAGTTCAGATCCGCTCGGCACGTTGCCCCCGGCGGACTGCATCAGTGGATTGCCGTGGCGGGTACCGATGGCGTGGATCTGCGTGAGCATCGAGTCAATGAGGCTCAGTGCGTCATCGAGCTTGTGAGCGGCGCTGAGGCCGTATTCGGGGATCCTGTAGGGTATATACGGGCTGTGTACCGCCGTAGGTACCTGCAGCGCGTTGGCCCCCGATTCGGCGGCCATGTGGACGCTATCGCGGTAGACGTCGATCCGGCCGGGGCTGATGACTCGTCGGTAGATCCTCATGATTTCGTGTGCCTCGGTGATGTTGCCGTGACTGTCGACCTTAGGTGGTTCGAAGTAGGGGACGGTGACGATCGCTCGCTTGAGTCGGGTACCAGTTTCCGAATCATAGGTCAGCTCAGTGTGTTGGGGGTCGTAGGCCACTACTCGGGCCCCCGTGCCGTCGGAGGATAGAATAGCTTCGAAGTGCAGATCGCCCAATACGGCGGCGTCTCGCACGTACCGTTCGAGGTGCTGATCAAGTCCCGAGCGATCCCAGATAGCCTCAGCATTGGCCAGATCGGACGCGTCACCGTTGGGGGCTCGGGTGAGGGTGAGCCCTTCGGCCAAAATGGCGTCCACGTGAGTATCTGCCACGTATTGGACATCGCGCGTCAAACGTCGCGTTTCGGCCAATACGCCCCCATCATCGTCCAGGGCCCGGAAAAGGTGGAGTGTCTTCATGTCGTCCACTGAATAGGGCTCGCCATAGTACGCCTCGTGACGTCGCTGGTACAGATCTAGCCACTCTTGCCGAGTCTCGGGGTACCGGCGAGGTGATAGGCCGTTGGCCATCATAGCCTGCAGACGGTCGGGGGTAAGGCGGTAGTCCGGCATTAGGGATCCTCTGACAATTTGTCACGCGGCAAACATAACGTATTGACACCTTGTCTTGCACGTTGACACGTTGTCTGTTACGGTTTTGTCGTTATGACAACCTGTCAAGAGGCGATCTCTTATGGATGACGCGACCCCGGCCCCCGAGCCCCAACCCGAAGCCGCGCCGGCTCCCGATTTGTCGGCTGAGGTGGAGCGTCTACAGGGGCTTCTGACGGCTCGCGACGAAGCCGACGCCGCGGCTGAGCTGAAGAGGGCTGAGGACCAGGGCGAATATCAGCGACTCTATGAAGAGGGATCGGCCCGGCTCGCTACCCTCGAGGCCGAGAACGCGGCCTATCGGGCTGCGGTAGACGCTCGCAACGACCGGCGCGTCAAGGGCCTACCTGAGGCGCTCGCTAGCCTGATCCCTGATGGTATGACGGGCGGCAAGCTAGACGCCTACCTAGACCGCCTGGAGACGCACGCTGAGCGTTTCCGGGGACCTACGGGGACCGTGTCGCGCACTGGGGCCCCGGCCCCGGCGGCGTCGGCGGAGGTCCTCGAATTCGGCGCGCGGTACGGGATCACCGATCCCGCCGAAGCTACGAAGATTCACAATGCGTACAAGCGCCGAAAAAAGCGCTTCGGAGGCTGATTAATGGCCCTTGATTCTTACGGGCACCGCTTCGGGGACCGACTGCCTATCGATATGCCGGTGGATTCGTCCACCGCCGACATTACGGCGGGTGATTTGCTCGGTTGGGGTACGGCTGGCTACGTCCAGCAAGCCGCAGCCGGCGAAAATATTCTCGCCGGGGTTGCGATGGAGAGCTGTGCCAGCCCGAGCGCAGACGGTGACGCTTCGATCCTCGTCGATATTTCAGAGTCGACCGTCTACGAATACCCGGCGGATACTGGGAGCGTGACCGAGGCGATCCGTGGTACCACCATGGACGTGGGCGGGGCCCGCTCGATTAATATCGATGCGTCGGCTGATGATGTCGTCGTGTGCGTCGGAGTCGATACCGTCGCGAATACGGTCCATGTGACCTTCAAGACCACCTCCAAGTATCCAGGGGTTGCATAATGCCTAGTATTTCCGCATCCGAGGTCCCGAACCTCGTTCGACGATTTGCGATCCCCGTCATGGCTGAAAGCTATGAGCGTGTCTCACCGATCTACCCCATGCTTGGCACCGTCATCCCCGACGTCGTCTCGGGCATTGACGCCCCATACCAGGGGCATCGGTTCACGCATGTGATCGGGACCGATCGCCACCAAAAAACCAAGATTGGTGCAGACATTCCTCACGGCAACATGGGTGAGGGCTATACCGTCCAGTGTGGGATTGGGAAGTACGGCAAGGCGCTCAGCATCCCGCGTGAAATCCTCACGGTTTCGAACCCTGAGAGTGCAATCCGGAACCTGATCGAACCTTTCGCCGCGGCTTGTGGCGAAAATGCGACGGTCGAGAAAGACGAGTTTCTAGCGGGCATTCTCCAAAAGGGGACCCTGACGGCGGGTTCTGCGCAGTACTTTGACAATACCTACGTCGGAAACACTGATGCAAACCGCGGTTTCGTCTATGATGGCTTGCCCTTCTTCGACACGGCCCACACGCTGAGCGCGTCGACTACGACTTTCAGCAACCACACGGCATCGCTGGCGTTGAACGCTACGAATCTCGATACTGTGCTCACGACGATCACGACCACAAACGCGATCAATGAGCGAGGGATCCAGGTCCGAAACGACCCTGATATCCTCGTCGTGGGGCGGGCTATGGAGGGCACTGCGCGCCGGATCCTCGAGTCGGAACTGCTCCCGGGTGGTGCAAACAACGACATCAACCCCGTTCGCGGTAAGCTTCGTTTGGTGGTAAATCCGTTCCTAACTGACGATGCGGATGCGTGGTGGGTCGGTCACTCGAGGCGCGGGCTTCGGATGTACGATTCCGGTGCCCCGGGCTTTGAGACCGAATACAACGCGGCGAGTCAGAGCTTTCTCGTGACGTCTGCCTACTACTTCGGCGCGACACCCGACAACGTACGCACCTGGTACTGCGCAAATAAGGCGGCGAGCTGATGAACGCGGACCAACGATCACAGCTGGATTGGGCTTGCGACGGGGGGCGGCTGCTCCCAGTCGCTGAGTATCTGCGCCTGGCCCTGATCGTTGGACGGGCTCTCCTCGAAGAGATGGGCGCTCTGAGAGTGGCCCTGGCGCCCGTGGCGCCCCCGAAGCCAGCCCCGGCCCCCGTGGCCCCGGCGGCCCCGGCAAAGTCCACCAAGCGCCGTAGGGCGTCTAAGCGGGGGTAGCCGGTGGCGACCTACACGTATAGCCCCACGCTCAGCACTGATCGGGATCGGCTCCGGTTCCGGCTGAGTGATAGCCGGCCCCCGTTCTACTTCGCGGATGAGGAGTTAGACGGGGTACTATCGGATGAGGGCTCGCTAGATGGGGCCACGGTAGCCGCGGCCCGTGTGTGGTTGGCCAACCTCGGACGGCACGGCGGGACCTACAGCAATGACCGCGGTTCGGTGTCCGATGCCGGCCGGCGTGAGTCATTGGAGGCGTTGATCCGTATGTATGGCGGTGAGGGCGACCGGTTGCCGACTGTGACCGTGACCTTTCCTGCGCTCCGGCCGTTCGATTCGGGGTATGTCGAATGACGATCTGGAGTCATACCGGCAACGCTCCGGCCTACCTCGAACGGGCGACCGCTACCTATCTAGAGATGAGGGTAGAAGCCGATTTTGCCACGACGGCGATCACGGGTGGGACTGTCGAGATTTTCGATCCGGCCGGTGCATCGCTCGGGACTACGTCGGTATCAGTGACCGGCGGCAAGGCGTACCTCAGCCCAACAGTGGGGGCCGGGAACGCCTATGGATCGGGCTATTCGCTAGCGTGGTCCCTGACGTATAGCGGCGGGGCTATCCCGAAGATCCGGCAATCCGCGATCGTGTGTGCGGTTCGGCCCTGGCCACCGGTGACACACGCGGGGCTGCTCGAGCGCAACCCGACCCTCACCGACTACCCGACCGGCAAAACGTCGTGGGCAGAGCAGATGTCTCAGGGGTGGTACCGCTTGATCTCGGATCTGGCCCCGATCGTAGGGCATCGGCTCGATCAGATACTACCCCTATCAGTAGCCCGTGACGCGTATCTAGCGGTCTGCCTGGCCTATATACATGAGGTCCGGGCCACTACTACGGGGTCGAGTGCGGCCCACGCGGCTGAGACGGCGTGGAGCGCCTATGAGGACCTCCTGAAGAGGATCCGGCTACCGGTAGACACCGACGATGACGGGCTCGTAGAAGACACCTTGGACGGTATGCGTACTGAGTGGCCCGGGCCCTCAGGTCGGCGGGTGAGCTGATGCCGTACGGTCTAGGTACCATCCACGCTATAGCCGCTGTGGGCTCTCTCCCGGGCCGCGCGATCGAAGACGCCTCGTTATCCGCTTCGCTAGCGAGCAAGCTATTAACGCTGCAAGAAATCGAGAAGGCCCTTAGAACGCCGGAAATCATAGACCACATGACTCAGCGTGTGCTGCGGTCGGTCAAACGTCACGCCCCACGAAACACGGGCCGGTTCCGTGGCTCGCTTCGGTTGGCCCAAAGCAAGGGGGTAACCCGGCTTATCATGGAACGGCGCTCAGATGACGGGGAGCCTATCGCGTCGGCTATCCGGTTGGCTGGGGATGACAAAACGTTCTATTCGCGGCGGGTGTACCCGGCGGCCCGGCGAGCGAAGAAGCAAGCGGTTACGCGCGCGGCGAAGTGGTACGCGGGCGACAAGCGGACGCAGCGCCAGATCAAGCGGCTATTGATTCCGCGTAAGCGGGTGAAATCGTGAGCTGGTCGGCCGTACTGGACCATATGGTTGCGATCATCGAAGCCGGTACCGACCTGGGTCGGGCGCCGGTGGCTTTCTCAGCTGAGGACGTACCCGCCACGCTTGCCGGGCGGGTTTTTTGCTTCGGCTTGGAATTCGCGGGGGACCTGGGGACCCCGGGCTCGGGTCGCGTGCTAGACCGCCACTCGTTCGAGGTGCGGATCCTCTATCGCCTCGGTGGAAACTGGCTAACGGACGTCAAGACGATGCAGGACGACTCTAAGGCGGTCCGTGATGCCCTGGTCGTTCGGGGCAACTATTCCCACGATATCGAGGTAGCAAACTATCAAACTGAGCGGCTAGACGGTACCGAGTACGTGATCCGCTCCATCCAACTGGTACTAACCCAATCCAATTAGGCGGAAAGCATGGCAGAAGGGAATCAATTACGCGTCGGGAAGGACTGCACAGCCGTTTGGACTGGATCCGGTGATGGTCTGACTTTCGTCCTGACTGAAGACACCCGGCTCACGATCACCAACGGAGGAACCGACATAATTCGCGCCCGCAATTCGGATGGCTCATTCCGTGGGCTGGCTCGGGGTGGCAATGCGAATGTCTCGACGATTGCGATCGCCGGCAAGATGTACGGCGCCCCACTCGAGGGTGAGAGCGAGACGTACTATGCCGATGCGATCAGCAATTCCGGCCGGTTTTCGTCTCAGAAGCCGGCTACCAAGGATTTCCACGATGGGACGCTAGTGGTCACTATGGCGTCAACCGGCGGGGAACCAGGTGCAACCTACACTTTCACTGAGTGCATTTTGCAGCCCGGCTCGTCGATCACCGTCGCCACCGATGGGATTATGATGTCGGGTACCTGGGAATCCCCGGTAGCATACGCCACGATTGCGACTGTGTCCGCGTGAGACCGGCGTCTCGGGTAGTTCCGGACCGGTCCCCGTTTTTCTCGGTCGAAGCGGGGGACGAACTGGCGTGGTTCATCGCCCCTTCACCGGCTGAGGGGGCGGGTCGGATGCTGTGGGCTCGCAAGGTGACCCGGGAAGCGTCGGGGGCGGCTGGGGCTGCGGTGGCGCGGATCGAAGAGCAAGCCGACGCACTAGCTGCGGAATTCGCGGGGCTTGGGCCTACGGACCTTGAACGGGCTCAGGAAGTGGTCGCGGCCCTCGAAACACTAGACGATGATCGCATACGGGCCCAGATGGCCGTCACGGCCGCTACACAAGCCGTGATCGGTGAGGTGGTCGGCAGGGCGTGGCATCACCCCGGGCTTCTCCTCGAGGCGCTAGACGGCCCGTCAGGGGGTGTTCCGCCTACGTACCGGGAGGTCCGGGTGGGGCCGGTGCTTCTGACGCCGCAGATGGTACGCGGGGCGGCGGTCTACGAGGAATTGTCGGCGGTCTATTCGACCGAAGACATAGCGAGGATGTACGAAGCGATCCTTGAAAAATGCGGCCGATCCCGGCTTTTACGTGCCCCGGGGGTGCGCGCGTCCCTGGATTTTTTCGGTCTCCGGCGGGTTACGCCGAATTCGCCATAATGGACATCAAAGCCCGGTATACGCTCCCTATGCTATGGGATGAGCTGGGCGACGCTGAGCAGGAGCGTTGGATCGCGTTTTGGCGGTTGGACTGTGCCCGGCGCGGATGGGGTGAGGTGGTGACCCATGGCTGACATCAACATCTCATTCGACGCGTTGACCCAACGCTTTCACCGGAAGATGGGTTACGTCAAGAAGGACCTGAGGGAGGTAGACAGCACGGCCCGGAAAGCCATGGTCGGGGTCGGTCTCGTCGGCGGGGCTGCGGTGGCGGCCGGTGGCGCGCTTTTCGCGCTCAAAGAAGAAGTGATGGCTAGCCGGCTGGAACTGGCGCAACTGGCTGACCAGGGTGATCAGTCTATCGTGGCGATCCAGGGGCTACAGAGGGCCGCGCGGCAAGCCGGGATCGACTTCGGGTTTTTGATGGAAGGGGCGATCGAAGATCTCCCTGAGCGCCTACTGGACGCCGCGAACGAAACCGGAGAGTTGCACGAGGCGCTGCAGATGATGGGTGGGTCCATTCGCAAGGCGAATGGTGAGGTGATGGACGCGACCGAAGCTCTACCACATCTCGTTGAGTTACTGCAAGGAGTCGAAGACAGGAGCCAAAGATCCGCCCTGGCTACCCTGGCTTTCGGCGACGGTGGCCGGGTGATGATGGCAGCCCTGGGAGACCAGCGGCTAGATCACTTCGTGGACGAGGTGGAGCGCTTTGGGCTCAAAGTAGGCCCCGAAGCCGTCGAAGCTGCAAAACGGTGGCGGCAAGAAACCGAACTGCAGCGGACGATGGTCGAGCAACTGAAACTCGGTTTTGCGGATATTGGCGAATCCATTTTGCCGATGCTAAACGACGCGATCGTACTTTCTTCGGTGTTTATGAGTGAGTACCTGGGAGCGGTGAAAGACGATTTCATCGATGTGGGTACGCTTCTGGCCGACTACGTGGGGCGTCTGGCGTCGGGTGATTTCATCGGGGCGACGCGGATCCTGGACGATATCGCGTTGTCGGCTGCAGATGCTTTTGTCCCCCTCGAAAACATCGGGCCGGCGATCGAGCGGGCTCAGGTGGCCCTGGAAAACCTAGACGCGCTGAGCG
>Ga0208011_1000798_pt1 | contig 11672 bp, 6 predicted proteins | sample 7_EtaG_FD_184080 | JGI IMG/M metagenome (GOLD analysis project Ga0208011, IMG submission 184080) | Marine viral communities from the Subarctic Pacific Ocean - 7_ETSP_OMZ_AT15161 metaG (SPAdes) (version 2) | ecosystem: Environmental > Aquatic > Marine > Oceanic | place: Pacific Ocean | collected... | reverse complement strand
TTACTGAGATAGATGATGCAACAGGTATATGTACGGTTACTAGTGAAAACACATTATTCCCAGGAAAATTAAAAGTTGATAATATTCTTTCATTTGGTGGACTTGGTAATAATGAAAGTTCATATGCAAGAATAACAGAAATTGAAGCTGCTAAGGTTATGATTACTGGTGTAACAACAATATCTGGTGTTATACAAGGCCAAATTCCTGCAGCAGATTTAGTTACTCCAAATTTAAAACTTGTAACAAGTCCTTTATCAGCATCAACTGAGAATACTTTATTTACATTGATGCCGAAGATGTTGGTATCAGATGTTGATCTTTCAGATGCTGTATTAAGTATTAGAAAAACACAAACGGTAAGTATTGTTGGCGGTCAACTTTCTTCTGCCTTAACTGCAGATACTAATGAAGCATTTTTAGCATATGATGAAGAGAGATATTCTTTAACTAGAGCAGATGGAACAACTGTAGCACTTACTTCTGATATGTTCCAGTTTTCTTCTGGATCTACTATTTTGCAAATTAATACTGGTGGTGCTGATTATGCTGGATGTACATTAATAACAACCTTACAGAAGTCAAAACCTTCTGCTAAGATTAAGAGATTAAACAGAGTTAATTCTACTGTTATCAATGCATCAGCAAAAGCAGGATCTGGTATTGGTGCAACAACTTTAAATGATGGTTTGGTTCGTGGTGATTTCCCAATTGGAACAAGAGTCCAAGATGAAGAGATTGTATTAAATGAGGCTGATGTTATTAGGATTCATGGCATTTATGAATCTCTTGATACAAGTGCTCCATCTGCGCCTAAGATGACATTATCTACTTTAAATGGTCCCACTGCAAAAACAACTGATCTTATTGTAGGTGAAAGAATTAAGGGTGCTAGTAGCGGTGCAGTTGCTATTGTTGCAGAAACTTTAACAGATGCTCAAATATCATATATTCAAAAAAATACTGATGGTTTTGAAGAAGGTGAAGTAGTTACTTTTGAAGAATCTAATGTTCAAGGAGTTATTACTACTTTAGACAATCCAAGTCGAGATATATCTACTCATTACACATTTAATACTGGACAAAGACCATCATTCTATGATTATGGTTTTATTAGAAGAATTCCTAATGCTAAACCACCAAAGAGAACTATAAGAGTCTATTTTGCTAATGGGTATTATGATGATACCGATGATGGTGATATTACAACAAAGAATTCATATGATACTTGGGATTATTCAAGGGATATTCAAACAATTAACGGTGATAAGGTTACTGATACTATTGATATAAGACCAAAAGTTAGTACTTATACGGTAACGGAATCTAAGAGATCTCCATTAGAATTCTATGGAAGAAATTTTGCTTCTAGTGGAAATTCTGCTAAAAACATTTTAGCATCTGATGAGACTATTACTACTAATTTCTCATTCTATGTTGGTAGAGTAGATAGAATATTCTTGGATAAAACTGGAAAATTCCAGGTTCAGTATGGTGATCCATCAGAGAAGCAAGAATTGCCTATATCTATTGATGATGCAATAGAAATTGGTAGTGTTAATTTGCCACCATATCTCTTTGATACTGATGATGCTACACTTTCGTTTATGAAGCATAAACGATATAGGATGAAAGATATTAAGGATCTTGAGGATAGAATCAAGAGTCTTGAATATTATACATCATTATCTCTTCTTGAGACAGAAACTGCCAATATGTTCCTTCCAGATGCTGATGGAATGAATAAATTTAAATCTGGTTTTTATGTTGATAACTTTACTTCACTTTTACCACAAGAGACTAGTACTAAGATAAAAAATAGTTTAGATCCAGCACTTAAGGAATTGAGACCACAGCATTATACAACATCAGTTGATCTTATTCCTGGACCTGTTGAAGGGGTTGCTGCTAATGTTGATAGAACATTTATGGATCCAGAGGGTATTAATATTAAGAAAGGTAGAGATGTTGTTACTCTTGATTACACTGAAGTTGAGTGGTTAAGTCAGCAATTTGCTACTAGGACTGAAAGTGTTACACCATTCTTAGTAAGTTTCTGGCAAGCAAAAGTGAAACTATCACCTTCATCAGATACTTGGGTAGATACTGCAAGAATTAAAGCAAAAATTATTAAACAAGAAGGTAATTTTGCAGGTGTGACAGCTCAAGCAATGCAACAATTTGGTGTTGATCCACAAACTGGTCAAGCTCCAATAGTTTGGAATGCATGGGAAACTACTTGGACTGGTCAAAGTTTTACTGACCGTACAGAACAAAGAAAAGTAACAGGAAAGAAAGAAGTAGAAGAAATTATTAAGGCTGGTTGGATTAATGGTGGTGATGGAAGAAATCATTCTCAAATGGTTGAAATGACAACTACTACAACAATGAAAGATACTATTAGAGATACCTATGATACAGGTACATCTAGAAGATCTGGTACAAGAAAGGTTGTTACTGAGCAATGGGATAACGAATCTATTGGTGATAAAGTAGTCAGCAGAGATCTTGTGCAAATAATGCGTTCTAGGAATATAGAATTCAGAGCTACTAAGTGTAAACCATTAACTCAAATGTATCCCTTCTTTGATGGGGTGAAAGTTAAGAGATATTGTACTCCAAAATTAATGGAAATTACAATGCAATCTGGAACTTTCCAGGTAGGTGAAACTGTTAGAGGTGCAATTCCTGGTATAGGTGTTCAAGCAGAAGGTACTGATAAACCATTTATTAGATTTAGAGTTGCACAAGCAAACCATAGAGAAGGGCCTTTTAATGCACCAACTGCAGTATTCAAAAAGAATCCATATATTTCACAAGTTGGGGCAACAGGTTTAGAAACATTCTTAGGTACTCCTGGAACTGTTCAATTAGCTAGTGCTTCTGGTGGAGCAACGGATCTTCCATCTACATATTCAGCAACTACAACTATATTGAATGTTGATACTAAATCCTTAAGTGAGCAAGCACAGGGAGATTGGTTTGGATATGCTAAGACTGGTATGGCTCTTATCGGCACAACCAGTGGTGCTGTTGCAAAAATAACTGATGTTAGATTAATAACTGATTTGGGTGCGAATTTGATTGGATCATTCTATATTCCAAATCCAAATAGTGGTAATCATCCAAAATTTGAAACAGGTACTAAAACCTTTACTTTGATTGATAATACTACTAATGATCAAGATAATACTGATAGTTTTGGTGAAGATCATTATACTGCTACAGGAACACTTGAAACTGTTCAAGAATCGATTATTTCTACTAGAAATGCTGTTATTGAAACTAAGCACAGTAAACAAGCAAAGTCTGCGAAGAAACTTGCAGGATCTTCTGTTATTAAAACTACTGCAATATCATCTGAAACCAAAGAAAGTGGAAGAAGAGATATTTGGTATGATCCTCTAGCACAATCTTTCCAGGTTACAGAAGCACAAGGTATATTCGTTACTAGTTGTGATATTTACTTCAAGTCTAAGGATGACATGGATATTCCTATGACATTCCAAATTCGAACGATGTCTGGGGGTGTTCCGACGCAGAAGATATTACCGTTCTCGGAAATTGTGATGGATCCAGATGATATTAAAACATCTTCAACTGGAACTGTAGCAACTACATTTACATTCGATGCACCAGTATATCTTGAAGGTGCAAACCAAGAATATGCAATTGCGCTTTCGTCTTGGTCAACAAAATATCAGGTGTTTATTTCTAGGATTGGAGAGTCTGATCTGTTAACTGATGAATTTATTTCACAGCAGCCATATTTGGGATCTCTATTTAAGTCTCAGAATGCTTCTACTTGGGAACCTTCTCAGTGGGAAGATCTTAAATTTAAGATTAGAAGAGCAGAATTTGAAACTGCTGGAACATTAGAATTGTATAACCCAGTCCTTTCAGAAGGTAATAAGCAGATTGCACATTTGATGCCAAATCCAATTAATATTAATTCAAGGCAAGTTAGAGTTGGTTTTGGAACAGCAATAAGTGATAATGTTCTTACAAAAGGAAATACAGTTACTCAGCAAGGATCAAATGCAACAGGAGACTTTTTATCAGTCGCAGGTGTTGCTACTGGACAATTAGGAATTGTTAATAGTGGATTGGGATTCTTCCCTGGTGCTGGTACTTCTACGAAAATAGGTATTGCTTTAACCAATATAACTGCTGGAGGGGATTTTGTAACTGCTGATGTGGTGGTTACTGATGGTGGAATTACATCAGCAAGAGTCATAACTTCTGGTTCTGGATATCAAGTTGGTGATGTTCTTGGTATAGCAACAGTTGGTGTAGGAACAATGAATGTTGGTAGAAATGCTCGTTTCAGTATTGCTAATTTGGGGATGGCTAATGAGTTATTACTTGAAAATATTCAAGGTAACTTTGTAGTTGGTGCTGGTAAGACTATTATGTTTGATAATCCAATTACTGGACTTACAACAACTCTAGGTTCTAATGGATCTACTGGTTGGGGATTCTCTCCAGAGAAACTCACTGTTGTTAATGATGGATTGCATTTCACTGTTGATCATAGAAATCATGGTATGCATCATGAGCAAAATAGAGTAACAATTTCTGAAGCAACTTCTGATATTGCACCAACAAGATTATCATTACCATATGGTTCATCTGCTTCATCATCTATAGCAGTGGAAAGTAGTTCTGATTTTGAGAACTTTGAAAATATCGGTGTTGCAGCAACTAATCCAGGTTATGTTCAAGTTGGAGATGAAGTTATTAAGTATACTGGAGCAGGTGGTGGTAGTTTAACTGGAATTACTAGAGGAACTGATAAGACAAATTATTTAAAAGGACAACCTGTTTATAAGTATGAAATGGGTGGAGTTAGTTTGAGAAGAGTTAATAGAACTCATTTATTGAGTGATGTTACTGATCTTGATCCTGCACCAATAACATTCGATTCATATACTCTTAAACTTGGTCAAGGTAGTTTAGGTGGCGATGCTACTGATAGAAGTAGTAGTACGGCAGGAAGTAATCCAGTACTTTACTTTAATGATACCAGATCTACTGGTGGTTTTGATGTTAAAGGAACTCAAAATATACCTTTCCAAATTATATCACCAAATATCCAAAATACAACTGTTCCAGGAACAAGTATAAATGCTACTTTGAGAACCGTTTCTGCTACCAGTCTTGGTGATGGTAAAGGTCGAGGTACTGATATACCATTTATGGATAAAGGAACTGAATCTGTTACATTAAATGCATCTAATTATTTGAATTCTACAAGATGTATTGCGTCTAGAATTAATGAGACTACTAATGCTACACTTAAGTCATTCGCTGGTGATAGATCAATGGCTATGACTATTAATTTAACTACTTCAGATCCATTATTAACACCTGTTGTTGATTTGGAAAGAATTAGTGCAATTTTAGTTTCTAATAGAGTTGATGCACCAATCTCAAACTATAAGACTGATAATAGGGTCAACAATATGTTTGATGACCCAACAGCATGTCAGTATATTTCTAAAGAGAATACTTTAACAAATTCTGCTACTCAAATTAAGATTATAATGAGTGCTCATATTAATGAATATTCTGATATTAGGGCATTCTATGCAATTAGTGATACTGCAAACTTTGATCCAATCTTTATTCCATTCCCTGGGTATCTAAACTTGAATAATAGGGGTGAGGTTATATCGGCTGCAGAAAGTGATGGACGACCAGATAAGTACAATCCTAAGCAAGATGCTGGTAGATTTAAACCCAATGAGATATCCTTTAGGGAATATACTTTTACTGTAGAAGATCTACCAACATTTAAGCACTATAGGATTAAGTTTGTAATGACTTCAACCAATCAAACATGGGTTCCTAAAGCATCCGACCTACGTGTTATCACAATGGCATAATTATGAGTTACCTAAAGGTAAAGGATTTTTCAAATCTTGCTAGAGATCCAGATAGTGGTCAAATAGTTAATACTAATGATAGTGCATATGACCAGTATATTGCTCGTCGATCTGCAAAAAAACGTGAAAAACAAAAGCAAGTAGAAGTTGAGGGTGATTTGAATACTATGAAATCTGACCTTGATAATCTAAAAGGCGAAATTGGTGAAATTAAGTCTCTACTAAAGGAATTAGTCAATGGCCACTAAAAAAATTACATTCGATCCAGAATCTGGTGTTGCATATGCTGCCAATTTTGTTCTTAATGGTGGTTCTGATTTCACAGGAACATTTGAAGTAGTAGATACTAGTGGAACTGGGTGGAATTTTTCTACAACCAATTCAGTTGGTATTGCTACCACTACAGGATGGACTGGATCATCTCAGATGACCAAGAGTATTTCTATTGGTTCAACTGGGTTCCCTGCAGCAACTTTTGTTGTTGGTATTGATACTACCAGTGCTACTGCAGGTAAGTTTACTATTTCTTTAGGATCTACTGCTACCAGAACTTTAAGTGAAGGTAGGTATGTGTATGATGTTATTGTTAGTTCTGGATCGACGTTCTATAGGATTGTTGATGGAACAATCTTGGTCCAACCAGGCATTTCGTCTGCAATATAAATATTGATAGAGGTATAGTATAAATGTCCCAACCAGGATCACGATCAGAACTTATCACTTACTGCAAGAGGCAGTTAGGTGCTCCAGTATTGGAGGTTAATGTTGCTGATGAACAAGTAGAAGATCTTCTCGATGATGCTATTCAGTATTTTCAAGAGAGGCATTTTGATGGTGTATACCCAACTTTTTTAAAGTATAAGTTAACAGAAGATGATATAAAAAGAGGAAGATCGAGAGATGGAAATACTGATAATGTAGGAATAACAACCACTACTGCTACTGCAACTATTGATGGTGGCACTACTACCTTTAGTTGGACAGAGACTAGTAATTATTTGCAGGTTCCACCAGAGGTTATTGGAGTAACAAAGATATTCCATTTTGATGGAACAAACGCCATGTCAAGTGGTATGTTTAGTATTAAGTATCAAATGTTCCTGAATGATGTATATTATTGGGGTGCAATGGAGATGTTGACATATGCAATGACTAAGACATACCTTGAAGATATTGATTTCCTATTAACAACACAGAAACAAATAAGATTTAATCAGAGACAAGATAGATTGTATATGGATATTGATTGGAGTAATGTTGTTGAGGGTGATTATATTATTATGGATTGTTATAGAGCAATGAATCCGAATGACTATGGAAGAGTATGGAATGATTCATTCCTTAAGAAATATACAACTGCTCTCATTAAGAGACAATGGGGACAGAATTTAATGAAGTTTACTGGAGTTAAATTGCCTGGTGGAGTAGAATTAAATGGTAGACAAATGTATGATGATGCTGAAAAGGATCTTGAAGTTATTAGAGAAATGATGTCTAACACTTATGAACTTCCACCACTAGATATGATAGGTTAAGATTATGGCACTTAACCCGTTCTTTCAACAAGGCTCATCTGGGGAACAAAGTCTTGTTCAATCTCTTATTAATGAACAATTGAGGATGTATGGTGTAGATATACACTATATGCCTAGAAAGTATATTGAAGAGAAAACTATATTAAAGGAAGTAACTGCATCTAAGTTTGATGATGCATATCCAATAGAAGCATATATTGATAACTTTGATGGGTATGGAGACAACCCAACAATGTTGTCGAAGTTTGGTATTCAGGCAACTAATGAAGTTACTGTAATTATTTCCAAAGAAAGATTTGAAACTTATATTTCTCCTTTGATGAAGAATGAGGAGAATGTAAAATTATCTACTAGACCTAAAGAGGGAGATTTAATATATTTTCCATTAGGAGATCGTCTATTTGAAATCAAGTATGTAGAGCATGAGAAACCATTCTATCAACTTAAGAATACTTATGTTTATGAACTACGTTGTGAGCTCTTCCGTTATGAGGATGAGGTTATTGATACTGGGGTTGATGAGATTGACGACACCCTGGAGGCGGTTGAAGGTGCCGATGGTGAAGATGTACTCATAGGTTCGGGTGGAACTCAGAAGTTAACACTTGCTGGAGTATCTGTACAAGCAACTGCTGTTACTGGAGTTATTAATGGTGGTATTCAATACATCAGTATATCCAATAGAGGCAACAGTTATACATATGCACCAAGAGTAGCAATATCTTCTGCTCCTGCTGCTGGTGTAACTGGTATAGCAACTGCTAATTTACTTGGTGGTATTACTGTATGTTCTGGTGCTGCTGATATTAATAATAGTAAGAAGAGAGTAGTTCAGTCTATTAACCTGATAAATCCAGGTATGGGATATACAAGTAACCCAACAATTGAAGTATTTGGTGATGGTACAGGTGTTGCTGCTACATCCAAGATGGAGAATGGAACTATCGGTATTGTTACTATTACTGCTGGTGGTTCTGGTTATTCTACAAGTCCTACTATTTCCTTTACAGGTTTATCAACAGTCTCTGCTGCTGCAACAGCCGTTATAAGTGCTGCTGGAACTATTTCTCAGATACAGATAACAAATGCTGGTGCTGGTTATACCGTATCTCCAACAATGTCTATTTCTTCACCAGGAAGTTCTGGTACTGGAAATTATGCATTTAATGAGATTGTTACTGGTAGTGTTAGTGGTGCTACAGCAAGAATAAGAACACATAGTTCTGTTACCAATGAAGTAGAAATTGGTAGTATCTCAGGCACATTTAAGATTAATGAAGATCTTACAGGAGCATCTTCTGGTGCTGTACAAAGAATAAGACTAATTGATCTAACCAATTTTGATGATGGGTTTGGTGAAAATGATGAGTTTGAATTGCAAGCAGATGCTATTTTGGACTTCTCCGAAGGTAATCCGTTTGGTACTCCCTAAATAGTACGTCAGGTCTATAACTATGTTTGAATATTTTTATAACGAAATTTTTAGAAAGACTATAATTTCTTTCGGTACCCTTTTCAATGATATCTCTGTTAAGCAAGAGGGATCTGTTGTAAAGGTTCCTTTGGCATATGGACCAACTCAGAAGTTTTTAGCAAGATTAGAGCAAGCACCTAATTTAAGTCAGTCAGTTGCAATATCCTTACCAAGGATGTCTTTTGAATTTATTGGACTTACATATGATCCTGCTAGGAAAGTTACTACTACTCAGCAGATTACTGTAAAGGATCCTGATAGTGGAACTGATACTAAGAAAGCATTTATGCCTGTTCCATATAATATGCAATTTGAACTTGCTATTATGTGTAAATTGAATGATGATGCATTGCAGATCGTAGAGCAGATATTACCATATTTTCAACCACAATATAACCTAACAGTTCAGTTAGTAGAAGGACTTAACGAGAAGAGAGATATTCCTATTATATTAGAAAACGTATCAATGCAGGACGACTATGAGGGAGATTATACTTCACGTAGAGTTCTTCTTTATACATTAAGATTTACTGCAAAAACATACCTATTCGGTCCTATCTCCAGCGCAAGCAAGGATATCGTCAAGTCTGTTTCTGTTCGTTATCTTGCTGGTGGTTCTAAGAGTACTGAAAGGGATATTACATACTCTGTTGTCCCTAGAGCAATTAAGGATTACAGTGGTGATATTCGTACTGAACTTGCAGAAGATATAGATCTTGGAGCAACAGAGATTAATGTAGCAGATGGTACTCAGGTTACCGTTAAGAAATACATTGATGTTGATGGTGAGGAAATGTATGTCAGTAAGATTACTGGTAACAAACTTACTGTTAAGAGAGGTGAGGATAGCACAACTGCTGCAGCACACGTAAGAGGAACACCAGTCAAGGGTATTGATTACACCGCAAGAGAAGATAGTGATCTCATAGAAATGGGAGATGACTTCGGATTTAGTGGTACTATAACATGAAGAAAACCAACCTAGATGATGCATTTAATATGGATGCGACAGTTGATATTGTTCCCGCAGATAATGTTGGAATAACACCTGAACAGAAACCTGATAGACTTACTAAAACTGATATTGATAAAGACTATGAGTATACTCGTGGTAATCTTTACAGTATTATAGAGAAGGGTCAGGAAGCAATTAATGGTATTCTTGAACTCGCACAAGAGAGTGAGATGCCTAGAGCATATGAGGTTGCAGGACAGTTAATTAAGAGTGTATCTGATGCAACTGATAAGTTAATGGATCTTCAGAAGAAACTTAAAGATGTAGAAGAAGAGACACAACATAAAGGACCATCTACTGTCAATAATGCACTATTTGTTGGTTCCACTGCAGAACTACAAAAGATGTTAAAGGCTCAATTACCTAAAGATTCTAAATAAATCAGGGAGAGAAATCCCAAAGTACTTTTAGTATCCATACAATGTCGGATAAGTTACCGTCACTAGATGATTTGCTCAAAGAGAGTAAACTTCCATCAGTAGACGATTTTATAAAAGAAGAAGATTTACCTTCGATTGACGACTTCGTTAACGAGGAAGATACTTATTCACAGAAAGATAAAGAACTTAAGAAAACTAATAAAGCAAGGAAGCAGAGATATAAGAGTCTACATTCGAAAACAGATGAAATTAATAATGTAGATGTAAATGAAGAAAATAGTTGTGGTGAAGGAGAATATTTTTGTAATGATGAGCAAAAATGTAAGTCTATTCCTGCAGGGCATAAAGTTCTGGAAGATGGAGAATTAGTCAAGGAAGATGTAGACCTTACAGAAATATTACGTTTAATTAATAACGTCAGAAAGGATATTCCTAATGTCCCAGAGGTTAAGTATTACGACGAAGAATTAGAGAAACTTGCAATATATGTTGAAGAGATTAAAGAGAGTATCCCAGAGATACCAGAACAAAAGATATATGATGCAGAAGTAGAAGCAATATGTGAACAGATTGATAGTTTAAAAGAAGAAGTCAATAAGAATGCTGCTGATATACCAGAGATAAAATATTATGATGAACAGATAAGTGAACTTGAAAATAGACTCAACAAACTTCCTGAAGTAAGGTATTACGAAGAGGATGTTAAATCCCTACAGGAAGATATTCTTGCAGTAAAGGAATCTATTCCCAAGTTCCCTAAGTGGGTTAATGAGGTTAATGAAGTCCCAGATTTTTCTTGGATTGGTAAGACCTTTAGTGTAATTGATGATGACTTTATAAAATTAAATGATAACTTAGATTTTGTTAAGGGTAGGATTGACCAAGAAGTTCAACAGTTATCTGAAGATATTGATGTTAAACGTTTTGAATCAAAGACGGATATTGATGAATTAACTAAGAGTTTAAAAGAGACTAAGGATAAGATATATAAGGAATTGAGAGAATCTGCTCTTAAGATATATGATGCTAAGAACGGATACAAGGATGATGATAGAAAATTAAAGAAGCAATTACTTAATCAGTTCCACGTTTTAAAGCAGAACATTAATGATGAAGTAAAAGAATTTAATAGGAAGAATGATGCGACTAAGGATTTATATGGGGGATATTTTGAAGGACTTACACAAGAAATTTCCAATCTCCCTGAAGTAAAATATTATGATGAAGAAATAAAAGAAGTTCGGGATGAGTTTAAAGAAGGTTTAAAATCCCTTAAAACTTTAGTTGAGGAGATTAAGGAAAAGCAACAAGCAGTTAAGAGTGAAGTACAGGATATACAAGAAGGGCTTTTAAATGAACCACCAGATGAGAAACAATCTG
>Ga0208011_1000795_pt1 | contig 11690 bp, 3 predicted proteins | sample 7_EtaG_FD_184080 | JGI IMG/M metagenome (GOLD analysis project Ga0208011, IMG submission 184080) | Marine viral communities from the Subarctic Pacific Ocean - 7_ETSP_OMZ_AT15161 metaG (SPAdes) (version 2) | ecosystem: Environmental > Aquatic > Marine > Oceanic | place: Pacific Ocean | collected... | reverse complement strand
TACACCTACACCTACACCTACACCTACGCCTACGCCTACGCCTACGCCAACACCTACGCCAACGCCAACGCCTACGCCAACACCTACGCCAACGCCAACGCCAACGCCAACGCCAACGCCAACGCCTACGCCTAGTCCAGCGCCAGCACCAGCACCTACTGCAGCGCCAGAGCCTAGAGATCCTATAACTATTCCAGAAAGTCCAGAAGCTCCTCCAAAACCTATACGAACAGATTATGGCCCAGGCGTACCAGGACAAACACAATATGATAATGCTTTGGCGGCTTGGAATGCTACAGTAGCAGATTTAAATACTCCACAGTATGCAGATCGTACAGACGAGCAAGCAAGAGCGCAACGAGAATATATACAACAAGCAGCAGAAGGAAAACTTCCTGCAGATGCTATAGTTCCTGATGCAGTGAAAGCAGGAGATGTAAAAAGAGATGCAGAAGGTAATCCTATTCTAGATGCTGAAGGTAATCCTATACCTGTTGTAGCTGATGCAGAAACTATGCAAATGACAGGTTTTAAAAAAGATCCTGTTACTGGAGAACTTGTTCCTATCGAAGCAGAAGCAGCCACTGCTGAACAATATCAAAAAGATCAAGACGGTAACATAGTTCTTGACAAAGACGGTCAACCAATATCACTTTATAAAGAAGATGTTACTACAGGAGTAAGTACAACAGCTAAAGGATTCTTAGAAAAAGGATTTAGTTTTACTCCTCCAGAAGGTATGGATCCTAGAAAAGGAAGACAACCAGCACCTGATGGAATGCAATGGGCATATGCTCCAGATGGACAAAGAATACCAGTTCCTATAGGTACTAAAGAAGGTACTGAAGGTCAAACATATGATGCAGCAACTATAGCATATAAAAAGGATGCAGAAGGCAACGTAATTCTAGATGAAGAAGGTAACCCAGTTCGCGCAACTCCACAGATTGATGCAGCAGTAAGAGATCTTACAGAAGGAATGCCAGAAGATGCTAAAGCTAAAGTATCTGAAATAGTAACATTAACTAAAGAATATGTTGAACAAGGAATGCCTTCTGATGAAGCTTTAGAAGCAGCAAAAGCAACTGTACCTGATTTTGAAATAAGCGATGCATCTGAAGCACAATTATTAGCAAGACTTCCAGGTATAGTAGCTGAATCAGTTCGAATTGCTGGTGCAGAAACTAGAGAAGGTCAAACAATATCTGCTGAAGAAGAAGCAGACATCCTAAGTAAAGTTACAAAAGAAGGAACAAACTTAGATGATTTAGGAACTTATCAAAAAGTAGCAGAAAGAACAGCACAAGTTGGTGAAGCAGCTACAGGTATAGCCGCAGAATTAGGAACTGCTCCAAGCGAAGATGCTGATCAACGTGCAGGAATAACAGGTACTGCTCCACAAGGAGATGCTGCACAGATAGGTGGTATTCCAACTGTAGCGGCAGCTTCAATGCAAGCTGTAACAAGCAGTGAAAATAGAGTAGCAGCAGCCCAAGATATGTTAGAGGTTGTTGGTGATGTTCCACCTGAAATTACTAAAGCATTAGCAGAAGATCCTGCTAGTGTAGAAGCACAAATAGATAGTGGTGCAGATCTTCAAGTAACAGCAGCCGTAGCAGCACTACCACAAGAAGCTCTTGTTTCAGTACAAATGGAAAATTTATTAGGTGGTATAGAAGAAGGAACAACTCCAGTTTGGGCAAGACCAGCAGTAGACGCAGTAAATCAAATGATGGCTCAACGTGGTTTATCTGTCTCAACAGTTGGTAGAGATGCTTTATTTAATGCAATTATTCAGACTGCTTTGCCGATGGCACAGTCAAATGCACAAGCATTACAAGCCAGAGCTACACAGAATTTAAGTAATCAACAACAAGCTAACTTAGCACAGTCTCAACAGACTATGCAAGTTCGTATGGAGAATCTTGGTAATCGTCAATTAGCTGCTTCACAGACTGCGCAGATGGCACAACAAATTAAAGTGCAACAAGGAACCTTTACAGCCGAAGCTAAAATTACTACTGCTCAGCAACAACAGCAAACAAGAATGCAAGAGATGCAAGGTGAGCAACAGCGACAAGCTCAGATTTCTGCTCAAAAACAACAAGCAGCAATATCAACCTTCTCTGCTGATGTTCAAAAAGACTTAGCAGATCTTCAGTTTTTAAATGCTTCAGCAAAAGAAAACATGACTGCGGAGCAACAAACTAGATTAACAAAGTATAATGCTGATGTAGCTAAAGTTATGCGACAAGCAGACTTAGATCAAGAGATGGAAGCTGCTAATTTAAGTGCTGATCTTCAAGTTGAATTAAAGAATTTAACAGAGATGAATGCTACTGACAGAGCTAGTATGACCGAAGAGAATAAGATGCGTTTAGCTAACTTGGGAGTCTTAGTAGATTTTGCAAAAACAAATGCTGGTATGTCACAGCAAATGAAATTAGCTAACATGAATAATGAACAGCAAATCGAAATAGCTGAACTAAGTGATAAAGCAGCCACAGATACTGCAAACTTTACAGCCGATAATCAATTTAGACTACAAGAGCTAACAACTACAGCAACTGTTCTTTCACAAAATACAGAGCTTAGAACTCGTGCAGAACTAGCACAAATGAGTGCATCAGAGAAAGTAGCTCTTGCTAACTTAACTGCTAAGAATCAAGCAGATTCAGAATCTATGAGTGCTATAAATGTAGCAGAACTTGCAAGATACGATAAACAAATGAATGCTGCTCAGTTCAATGCTAATCTAGCAAAAGAAATGGGATTAGCACAACTAAGTAATGATCAAAATACAACTTTGTTTAATGCTCAGATTAATGCAAATATAGATATGGCCAAGTTCAATACTGAAGAAAAAATAGAACTTGCCAATAGTAAGTTTATGCAATCTGTAACAATGCAAAATATGAGTGAAAAACATCAAGGAGCAATGCAAAATGCTGCAGCGATGGCAAGTCTTGATTTAGCTACAGCAGATCAAAGAACAAAACTAGCTATAACTAATGCTCAAAGCTTTTTAGCATATGATATGTCTAATTTAAATAACGCACAACAATCAAGAGTATTAGAAGCTCAGATGGCACAACAAGCTATGTTAAGCGATCAATCTGCTACTAATGCTGCATCACAGTTTAATGCAACATCAGAACAACAAGCAGATCAGTTTATGGCAAATTTGTCAACTACTATAGAATTGAATAATGCAACACGTAACGATGCTATGTCTCAGTTTAATGCAACACAGAAGAATTTAGCAGAAGCTAGAGAAAAAGGAATAACAGCAGACATTAATAAATTTAATTCACAACTAGTAACACAAACAAATCAGTTTAATACGCAGATGGATTTCAACCGTGAACAATGGAATACTGCAAATGCTCAAGCTGTTGAACAATCTAATACACAATGGCGAAGACAAGCAAATCTTACGAATACTGCAGCACAGAATGCTATTAATCAACAAAATGCACAGAACGCTTTTGGGTTATCGTCACAAGCTATGGGTTTTATGTGGCAAGAATTACGTGATCAAGCACAGTTTGATTTCCAATGGGCAGATAACGAAGCAACTCGTAAGACTCAATTACTTGCTACAGCAATTGCAAATGAAGGTGAAGCAGCAGATAAATGGGGCGATAATTTAGAAGCTGTAACAGACGTTATAGATACATTTTTTGGAGGATAAAATATAATGGGATTATTAAGTAACATATTTAAAGGAATTAAAAAGGTTATTAGAAAAGTAGGCGGTGGTATCAAAAGGCTTGTTAAGAAAGTTGGTGGTATCTTTGGTAAGATGGGAATACTTGGTCATATTGGAATGATGTTTCTAATGCCTTATGCACAATCTTTTTGGGGAAGTTTAGGAAAGTTTGGAACACAATTAGCAACTGGAACAAGTGTCGCAGGTAAAGCTTTTGGTAATATCATGCGTGGAGTATACCATGCAGGTAAAGCTGTAGGTACTGTATATCGTGGAGTAACTGAAGCCATTGAAGGAAGTTTAAAGTGGTTAAGTAATAAAGCAGGATTAACTGATATTGCTAATCCTTTTTCAGGTTTAGATAAAGTTGTTCAAGATGCTCAAAATTGGGGCAGAGCAGGTTGGACAGGAAACAAAGTTCACGAAATTTCTACGTATGCGCTGCCTGATAAAATAGGAACAACTGGATCAGGTAGACCAGAAGGAATGCCTATGGAAGATTATATCGAGTCATTAGATAAGAAACAAAGAGAATTAATGGAAGGTCCTAAAGGACTAAAAGTATCAGAAACATTAAATGAAACTAAAGTTGCAGGTTTGGATCTACCTGAAGACGATTTTTTTGATTTTGATGCACCTAAAGGTGGTGCAGAAGCTTTTGGAAAAGATCTTGTAGAGAAGGCTAGGAAGAAAAGTCTTTTATCTAAACTAGCAGACGAAACAACAGGTAAATTAAGAGATACTATTACAGGTGCGCCTAGTGCGGTTATTAGAGATACACTTTCTACAGGTGTTCAAAAAGCAGTTATGGGTAAACCACAAGTAAGTTATGGTGGAAGTATTCAATTTAATATGGGTGGAACCAATAAAGTTATAACAGATTCTCAGATTGGAGGAGATCCTAATAATCTATATTCTCAAGGGTATCGTTATGGTTCCGCTTTTATGGAGCCTTTTAATCAACAATCGTTAATAGATGATGGTTGGGATGAGCATATGGAATTTCTTGCACCGTCTGATATATTTGATTATGCTACAGCTACAGGAAGATAATAATTATGGCAACACAACAACAAAACATAGAATATGATCAAGAAGGATTAGAGATATTAGGAAGTATGGATAGACCTACTCCTGGTCAATCACTAACTACTAATCCTGATCAACCGCAAAATTGGGAACGTGCGCCTGAATATGTCAACTTACAAGAAGCACTTGATTATGTAGTTGGTTTTCTAATAGAAGAAAAAACTTATGTATCAATTGTAGGTGCTATCGGAGATGGTATTCCTATTTCTGATGTAGTTCAGCAGATTCTTCACAGTGGTTTTCAAAATGGTAAATGGAATCCAGACTTATTTCTAATGCTTGTTGAGCCTTTAATGTATATTCTTATGGCGTTGTGCGAAAAAGCAGGAGTAAAATATACACTCTATAGAGGCGAAGAAGAAGATGATGAAGCAGAAGATATAGAAGGTAATTTAAAACAACAATCAAAAGAGATTAAAGATCTTGCAAACTTGATAGAAGACAAAGCAAGTGAAGGCAATATCACAAGTGCAAGTGTTCCAAGAGAAATTGTACAAGAAATACAACAAGCAGAAGTTCCTGAAAGTCTTATGGCTAAACCACAAGAACAACAACAAACACAAGAACCTGATACTGGTAGTTTATTAGGTAGATAACAGTAATACACGGAGAATAGATAAAATGGCAAACGATTTTTTTGATTTTGATGCACCTAAAGGTAGCTCAGTAGCTTTTGGAAAAAGCTTACTCGGTAATATTCGTTCTCGTAAAGATAAACAAGCAAAGGATTCTGAGAAATTTGCTAAAAGAATATTAGGTGCTAAAATTATTGGTCAAGGATTTAATTGGGCATTGGATGATAAAGCTGAAGATTTCAATAGAAGTAATTTAGGTGTTTATAATAGATTAGACGGTCTAATAAAAGCAAATCAAAAAGTTCTTAATGATGAGCTTGCAATAAAAGAAAGTGGAGGCACATCAGAACAATACTTTTCACAAAAATTTATAAACACAGCAAGAGATGAAGCAATAAAAAATAACAGACTTTTTGATTACTCAGGAACTAAACAAGCTGCACAAACTTTTAGTATTGAGGCAGCAAAAAGACATGAATCTTTATATGAAAAAGCAAAAGGTATGTCTGTAAACATAGAAGATTATAAAGATGTTGCACAAGATACAGTACAAATACCTGAAAATATGCTTGATTTTATAGGTTTTAAAGTTAAAAATTTATTTAAAGAAAAAGATCCAAGAATTGCAGCTTTAAAACAAGACGGCATTACTTTAGAAGCAATCGCACAACTTAAACAAAACGGAATATTTGACAACGCTTTACAGTTTGAATTAGAGTTAAAAGGAATGCCTTCAGGAGAAAGAGATAAAATTATTGAAGTATTAGATGCTACGAAAGAAGCACCAACAAATACTCAAACTACTTTTCAATCTATAGAAAGTGAAGCAACAGGAGAGAAAGGATACCTACCTGTTACTGTGGTAACTTATGCAGATCCTGCAAAAACAACAATTATTGAAGGAAAAGAAGCAATACCTGCTGGAGATGTAGTATATAAAATTGTAACTGACTCAAGAATAAATGCTTTTTATAAAAACGCAACTGCAGCAGGAGTTACAGAGTTTGAAATGTTGGTTGCAGCACAAGATCCATCTGAGAAAAACAAATCTTTTGCAGGAGGAATGAAAGCATTAAGAAGTAAAAGAGCCGAAGGACAAGATATACTAGAAGAGATTTTTGCTTTTGCATCTTCAAAAGAAGAATTTTTAAGGTATGATGTTAATGAAACAAGTGTTGAAAGAGCATCTACGTTAGCAACAATTAAATCTTTAAACGATGTAATGAATATGTCTGATTGGAATTATGACGATCCTGAGGAAGCAAAAGATTTAGCAAGTAAACTAAGAGAAGCTTTAGCAGCAAACAGATATTTAACATCTCAAATTACTTTAAGTCAAGCAGGTGTAACAAATAAGGAAAGACTTGAAGAATTAAACAAATTTGATGATAATCAGGTAATTGAATTTATTAAAGCAATGGTAGAGTTTCGTGAAACAGTAGACGTATCTTTCTCTGGATCAGCAATTAAGTAAAAATATAAAGGTTAAAAATGTCTTCTCAATTTTACACAATTGAAGAGTATCGTAAAAAATTTGATACTGATGAAAATTTAAAAAAATATTCTGATGATAGAGTAGCAGAAATATTATACGAAACACAAGTATCTAAAGAGGTTCCTGATCTAACATTAGAGCAATATAAATCTCAAGTTCTTCCACAAACACCAACTACTGCCTCTCGGACTCCAATGCGAAGTGATGTAGATTCTTCTACAATTGAGCAAGAAGTTGAAAGAATAAATCCTCAGACTGCTAAGAGAAAAAAACGTGAAAGAGAAATAGCAGAGAATTTTAAAAGAACTTTTGCGGGCGCAGGAAATATAGCAGTACAGAATCTTCTAGATATTGGTAACATTATATTACAAGGAACTCCAGGTATAGCAGGACACTATAGAAGAATAAATCAAGATAAATTTAAAGTATCACAACAAAAAGCTATGATTCAAGCTGCCGAAGAAATATTCGGTGAAGACTCAGTAGAGATAGTCAATAGAGGCGGTGTTCCATCGCTAGGTTTTAAAGATCCAACTTATAAATACGGAAAAGAAGCTAAACAAATGTTAGCTTTGATTCCTAGTGTAATTATACCTGGCGGTTTAGCTGCAAAAGGTGTCGGTAAAGTACTGCCTAAAACTATATCCAAAGGAAAAGAAACATTTATAAAAGGAACTGTTGCAGGTTCAGCAGGAGAACAAATAGGTTGGGATATTTATGAAGATAGACTTGCAAATCTTATAGGTGATTATGTTGCTGAAGATGATTCAGCACTTAGTGACATAATGAGATACATGGAAGCAGACGAAGATGATTCTCAACTCGAAGCAAGAGTAGGTGTTTTAATAGAAGGTATGTTATTAGCAGGTGGCCTAACAGCAGGATGGATAGGAGCTAAGAAACTGACACAAGAAAGTTTTGACAAAGCTTTAAAGCCTGCTGGTAAAGCAGTTATGAAAAAATTAAGATCTCTAAAAAGCAGTAAAGGTTCTAAAGAGTACGATGCTTTTGTTAGTGACTTACAAAAAACAACGCAGTATGGTAAAGTAGTAGCGCCAGATAGACCTTTCGAACATTTTAGTAAACAGTCAGAAGTTCCTTCTTTTGCAGGTGGTCCTGGAAGAGAGTTTAGAGAAGATGAAAATTTAGATCAGTTATGGCAATTTATGCCTGAAACTTTTAGAAAAAATTTATATGATAAGATAGGTGGTCCTTTCTTCCAGTCTAGAGGAGACTTTACTCCTAAATTATTTGCTGTGTGGAGATCAAGCCAAGATGCAGCAAACGCATGGACTGCTAAAACAATGAGACAAGTTGATCGTTTAGAAGCAAATATAAATAAAGTTGCTAAAACAATGTCAGATAAAAAAGGAATAGACCAAAAAGAATATGTACAAGATACTTTTTTAAAGATACAGTCGTACTTAGATGGAGAGCCTATTAAATTAACAGGCTTTAGAAGACCTAAAAAGATTACACTTAAATCAAAAACAAATGGACAATATGATATACCACTAGAAATTAGAGATAACTTAACTGAAATTAGAAGCCTTCAAGATTCGTTAAGTGAGTTACTGGCTCAAAGTGATTTGGTATCTAAAGAAACCAAGCAAATTATTACTTCTAATTTAGGAACTTATCTAAGAAGAAGTTACGATGCTTTCCAAACAATAGGTTTTAAAGCAACAAAAGAATCAGTTGAAGGAGCTAAAAAATATTTTATAAACGAATATAGAAAACAAATTAAAACAATAGACGGTAAAAGATATTTTGTTCAGAAAAAACCTGGGCAGAATACACTAGTAAAATATCTAATTAGAGCAGATGGAACTTTAGATACTCCTAAAAGACAAAAACCAATAAAACTAGATAAATATCTTGATCAAAAAGCAGAGGGTGCAATCAGTAAAATTCTTAATAGCACTAAAGAAGCAAAGAATGTTCTTGATTACACAGATAGAGTTAGTGGTGTTCTTCCAAGTACAGTCAAGAAAAGAAAAGATCTTGATCCTGCATTAAGAGCATTGCTTGGTCAAACAAAAGATCCAAGAGCAAATATAGTAACATCTATATCGAAAGTAGCTAACTTTGTAGAAAAAGATCAGTTCATTAAAAATGCTTTAGAGCTAGGTGAAGGAAAATATTTCTTTAATAGTCCTCAAAAATCTTCAATGGGTGCATTCGATACTGTAATAGAAGCTCCAAATTTAGGAGATTTAACTGGTATGTATACAACAAAAGGCATAGCCAATATATTTAACCAAAAAAGATTTTATTCTACTGTTGGAGAAGGAGACATGATAGGTAAATTTTTAGCTTTAAAAGGTTATGGTCAAGCTTCTAAAACAGTATTTAATCATATTACACATTTAAGAAATACTTTAGGTGGTATGATATTTATGTTAGCTAACGGAAGAAATCCTTTAGATAAAACAACACTTAAATCTTTAAACATTCTAAGAAACGAGTTAGATGTTTTAGGAAAAAGAAAAAAAGGAAGTGTAGATTTTGATTCAGTTTATGATGATTTGTACGAAGAGTTTAGAAGTTTGGGTATTGTAAATACAAACGTAAAAGCAGGTGAATTTAAACAACTTATTCAAGACGGTGCAAAGTTTAATAATCTTGAAGAAATGGCAGCAAACAGAATAAGCAATCTTTCAGGTAAAAAAATAGGAAGTTTTGATGTTGGAGAAAATCTAGCGAAAGGAATTAAACCCATAGCACAAGTTGCTAAAGGTATAGAAAAGATTGGAAGTACAGCACAAAAACTTTATGTTGCAGAAGATGATTTATTTAAAATTGCATCTTACTTAAAAGAATTAGAAACTCTTAAAAAAGCATATGCAGGTGATACCTTTGAAGGAACAGTTACTGCTTATAGAAAGACACCTATGCAGATGAAACAGGAAGCTGCTCAGATTGTAAGAAATACAATTCCAAACTATGATCTAGTTCCTCAAGGCATTAAACAATTAAGAAAATTACCATTAGGCAATTACTTTTCTTTTCCAGCAGAAATGTATAGAACAAGTTTTCATATAGTAAGACAAGCAGGTAAAGAGCTTGCTAGTTTAAATCCAACAATACAGTTAAGAGGCGCACAAAGAATGTCTGGATTCTTAGGTGTAGGTATGCTTGGAGCAGAAGGTGTTAATCAAGCAACTAAAATGATGTATGGTGTTACAGATACTGTTGAAGACGCTATTAGAAATTTAATAGAACCTGAATATTCTAAGAATACAAAACAAGCTTTTGTAAGAGATGAAGATGGAAATCTTTACAAAAATAACTTTAGTTATATTGATCCATATGATGTTATAAAACAACCTTTAAGAACTGTTGCGCTTGCTTTTGCCGATGGAGATAGAACTCAAGAAGAAAGAGATGTGATATTAAAAAAAGCAATGCGTAAAGCAACAGATGATTTCTTTACACCTTTTTATGGTGAAGCACTACTTACAAAATCAATTGTTGATGTAACTTTTAGAGATGGAGAAACAGACAGAGGTAAAATAGAGGGTTGGCGCACAGATGATCAAGAAGGAGTATTTATAGATAACGGTGATTTAGCTTTTAAGCACGTTCTTAAAACTTTTATGCCTGGATCAGTTCCACAACTATCAAAACTTTTCCAAAGTGTTCGTGATCCTAAACTTGCAAGTGGTCAAGAGTTGGATTTTAAAACTGAATTTTTTGCAAATATAACAGGTATTCGATGGTCTAAGATTGATGAACAATATATTAAAAAATCATTAGAAAGAAAACTAGGAGAGTACAGTAGAAATAGTAAAGATATTAAATCAGAAAGTTATGTATCTATGAAAGGTGCTGAAAGAAATATGCTGTCTTACCAAACAAGAAGAGATGAAAAAGATGTTATAAACGGTTATCTTGATTTAAATTATTTACATTATAAAAACTTTCAAAATTTAAAACTGGCTCAAGAATCTGCAATAGATCTTCATAGAGATCTATTAGAACAAGGTTCAGGTAAACTACCTGTTATTGATATTTTTCAAAAAGGAATAAAGCGAGGCATTCTTACTAGAAAAGATTACAGAAATTTAAACCACAATAAATTTGTTCCTCTTAAAATAAGCGACTCAGTTTGGGAAAGAATAAGAGATGAAAATAGATTTAATTATATGAGTTATCACGATCTTAAAGCTATTATAAATTCTTATGAAAGAGGTTTATCATCTTTACCAATGATAGATTTAGAAGAATCAGAGTTCCATAGAGAAGCTAAAGAGTTGGATGATAAAAGAGCAAACGAACTTTTTGAAGAAAAAGGAATTATTGAAAGAGAACAAAGATTTGAAGGCGGTAAAGTCTCTGAAGACTTCCCAGTACCTAACGTAAAGAAAGAACCTTCTGAAATGATTAACAAGGCCACAGGGCAACCTTACGAAGCTGAGATGGAAAGGTTAGGTATGGAGGATGGAGGATTACTTGTATCAATAGGTGTTGCGCCTGTCTCAGAGAAACAAATAGGAAAACTTAAAAAAGGTTTAAAGAAACGTAAAGCAATGCGAGATGGTGGTGAGTCTGTTATAGAAGAAATTGAAGTATTAGGTAGAAGAAAAGGTAAGTTTCTTTTAGAAGAGGATATAATATCTTCAGATGATTTTAGTACACATAATGAAAAAGTTTTTTTAGAAGCTCTTGATAGAGGTTTAAAAAGAAAAAAAGCAATAGAAGAAGCTAAAGATAAAGGATCTCCAGCACGTTTGAAAAAAACAACAATGAAAGATTTATTAGCTGCTCAAAAAGAATATGGTAAACCTATATATTTAGGAGATAGCACTGTTGGTGC
>Ga0208011_1000794_pt1 | contig 11714 bp, 20 predicted proteins | sample 7_EtaG_FD_184080 | JGI IMG/M metagenome (GOLD analysis project Ga0208011, IMG submission 184080) | Marine viral communities from the Subarctic Pacific Ocean - 7_ETSP_OMZ_AT15161 metaG (SPAdes) (version 2) | ecosystem: Environmental > Aquatic > Marine > Oceanic | place: Pacific Ocean | collected... | reverse complement strand
CATTTTCTCTCCTTAAAATTGGTGGGACAGCCGGGACTCGAACCCGGGACCGGCGCTTTATAAGAACGCTACTCTGACCTACTGAGTTACTGTCCCGCGCTGGGGCGTAAGTCATTATGAGTATACTCCTAGGTTCGTAAGCACCGTCTAACTCATTTACTTTCCATCTGGCGCCACTCATCAATGGTGTCGCCAATCAAATTTATTAGATGTTCAAAGACATCATCCTGTTCAACAATGTCTGAAATCAGATCGTCGTCGGCCAGCTTATCGCGAATCATATTTTCAAGGTTATTTGTGTTCATTTTCTTTCCTAGTTTGGTAGCGCGGGCGGGACTCGAACCCGCAAGGTCTAAGACCGGCAGATTTTAAGTCTGCTGTGTATACCGATTCCACCACCGCGCCCAACCATCTACCTACACCTTCTGTGGTAGAAGGTTATTGAGGTTTTCCTTATTAATACCATCCTTGAGTTGCGGCATGAAATAAACTTCGTCAAATACGGCCATTTTGCTCTTAGCAGTGGGGTGAAAAATCTTCACCTCATTCATCTCCGCCAACTTTGTGCGCGCTACGCCCCGACGGTAATTCAAACTATCAAACCCACTTAGCTGCTTAAATTGGATCATTTCACTATCAAAAGTGGCTACCAAGACTACATTCAAATTGGGGTTATCGCGCTTTTTCCGGGCAGCGTACGCATAAAACACATCAATATTTTCATTGCGAGGGTCCGTAATATACATCACGTGACTATTTCCCTGATCGTCCTCAAAAACCTTCCCGCTCTTTACGGGCTCCGCACACTTCCACCCAAGAAACTTTTTGGCGGCGGCAAATGCGGCGCGCTTGGTCCAATTCTTAAACCCTTGGAGGTCTTCAGGAATGGAATTCTTGAAGTAATTTTTAACAAGTGTCTCCACAGAAGCCGCTGAGTAGTTATTATCACAGACGGAGTGCACCTTCTTAATAATGTCTTTCTTGGCTGCCGCTCGTGACTTGGAGTCCTTGAGGTTAAGCCGCTTCGAAGCAACCCGGCCGGCAACAAGCGTCTCGATCAATTTTTTCAAATCCCCGTCCGTGTTAGAGAAACTGGGGTCATGGTCGTTTTCCTTGGCCTGGAACAATCGACGCTCAACGTCCGAGCTAAACGACCGATAAATCGCGGGAATAGTTGTCTTCTCTAGCTGCTCATAGGCTTCCAGTCGGTGATTCCCTACCACCAGTTTATCGTTCCCCTCGTCGTCCTTTTCGAGTACGATAGGCTTCTTTAGACCACCGTGCTTCTCAATCGATTGTTTAACCGATTTTACCTGGGATGATTTAACCCCATTCTTGCGAATCTGTGCGTCCACCTCTGGGCGCTTGATCCCACTAATTGCAACTTCCGTTGCTTCTGCCATGTGACTTTCGTCAATAATTTCAATTTTCATTTTACTGTGTCTCCTTTACTAGTTTGAAATTGATAATATAGCCACGCGCATCCACCTAGGATACACACCACTAGTCCTAATACTTCTATAAATTTAATCACCATGTTTCATTTTTTCTCCTTTTATGTACTTGTTTGGTGGGAGTTGAGGGAATTGAACCCACTTGGACCTTTCGGTACCGGTTTTACAGACCGGGGCGCCTTCCTTAACGCTCTAAACTCCCAACTTAGATGGTACCGGGGGCGAGATTCGAACTCGCAAGCCCGTGAGGCGGCAGATTTTGAGTCTGCTGTGTATGCCATTCCACCACCCCGGCTAGTCGTCGTCGTAGGTATCAATCCCTCGCTGGATTTCATGGCACGCAAACACTCCAAGGCCAATAACGATTACTACAAGCCCTATCCATTCAATCATTTCAATCATTTCTGTCATTTTTCATCTTGGTGAACCCCCAGGGACTCGAACCCTGAACCGTCGGATTAAAAGTCCGATGCTCTGCCAGTTGAGCTAGGGGTCCGGGTGACCTCCATCGTGCCTACAGCATACCACACGGGTGGACGCTTGTCAACGCTTATCTTGCAAACTACGCTTCAGCCACGCGGGCGCCCAGCCCAATAGCAAAATCAACATGACAACGCCAAAGCCCGTACCATAGGTTACATAGGCATCGAGCTGTATATTATTAATAACATGTGTCATCATTATACTGTTAATGATGACATAGGCGCCCAGGAGGGCCACCAATACCAATGCAACAACTATATCCAAGCAGCGCCTCAAAAACGCCTTCATTCTTTCATACATAATTTATCCCTTTGTTGTGCTCACGCTGGAGCATAATGCTTTTTGAGCCAGCGATCAATAGCGCTCACCGCGTGATCTAACTTGGCGTCGTCTCTGGGATCTCTCAGCAGGCTATCGAGTATATCCTGAATTACCGCGACCCCTGGGAGCGGAATTGCCATATCAAGACGCACCGCATCCCCGTGACATCCAAAAAGGTTATAATGATCGCCGTAGCGTCGAGCATACCGGTCGTAGTCTTGCCATTCCCATTTGTAGCCTAGGTGCCACAGATCGTGCCAAACGTCTTCCCAATCGCTAATAGCCTCGTGAGTCCATGTAAAGCTCCGTAATGACTTGCGATCGGGGTAAGGGTCATCTGTTCCAATCTCGTATAGTCGGGTCATCACGTCCTCACAACTTTAATCTGGTTCTTCGTCATGTCGACAATGCCGTTGCCGCGGCGTATATAGTATGCGTCAACGCTTCCCGGCTTTTCAAACCAATGAACCTTAAACCATTCTTGTGGATCCCCAAAGGTTTGATACCCGTGGGCACTTAACTTCTTTAGGTTGGGTCCGGAAACAATGATCCCAAACCCCTTTCCATATTTCGAGTTTCGGGCCTCTACCAGAGCACCCGTTACATACTTACGTCTCGCCATGGCGATCTCCCATCGTGCTTACAGTATAGCACCCCAGCGCGCTGTTGTCAAGGCTTGATCCACTATATCCATTTTCTTGGATCTCCTTCATGCGTCGACGGGTGTAGGCGGTAATCTTGTCTATATCGTCGGGGGGAACACTCTCGCCTCGTAGCTCGCGGGAGCGGCGAGTGATTGCCTCTAGCATATCAAACTTTCTCAAGATAATCTCCGTGAAATGTTATTGTTCTCTCAAATTTATTAAAATAGACATCGTAACGTTTACCAGGAATGTCCTGGTCTGCGTAAACCTGCTCATTCCCGAGGACAGGTACCTGATCCTCTGGCCAGCCAGCGCTATCCGTTGCGACGACAACCCCGAGACCGTAAGTACCCTCCCCGGAATTAAGCTTGTCGCGCACTAAGTCGCCCACTTCAAGTGTTTCCATTAGCGCTTTACCACGATGGTGTCAGGCGCCCTACGCGGCTTCCTCTTGGACTTTCGTCCTTTAGCCTTTGGTTTGGCCCCTGCTTTGGCTACACAGCGCCCACAAGCGATGTGGCCCTCCAGGGAGTTAGCCACTCCTCGCAAAAACGCTGGGGTATAAGCGCAGAATTCGCAAGTCAATCGCGACTGCTCTGTCGCGCTCGTAACGATATCTGCGACGGGGGGCGTAATATTGCTGACCGCAACATATAGCGTCCCATCTTCGTGCTTAGAAACCTGCGAAATGGCCGGGGCGTGCACCCCCTCCGATGAAATCTTGTCAATCTTTTTTGACATCTCATAGATTATTTTATACCATCCATTTTCACACTGGAACCCCCACCCCATTCCTGAACTCTCCAGCGGTGCTGTCCGCTCGCGGTATAGGTGAGGAAACTTCTCGTAAAGTTCGTTTGTCTTATGACTATCCATAACATAGCCTCCTACTCTCCTATAATAGCAGTGTGTCAAGGCCATGTCAAGAAAAAAATTAGCGCCTAGGGTTCGGCTTCTTGAAGCGTCGATACCCATATGCTCGGGCCTCGTCCTCTGTGGTGAAGCACCATTCGGCCAAAACTCTGTCGTAGTATTTGCTTTCATAGGTGTGGTAGATAAATCCATTGCGGCTATCGTTCCCCTTAACCGGGAAGTCCCAAGGACACTCGCCATCTAAATAGGGGAAGGCTCGGGCCGAAACATGAGCACACCCACTCAATAACGCGCATAAAATAATAATAATTCTCAATTCTTTTCTCTTTCTGTTGTGCTGATGATCTCAAAGCTGTCGTCAGCAAAGGTAAAATATTTACCCCCTACCAACGCAGTGACTGCTGTATATTCAGTTCCCGATTGATCGTGAACCAACTGTTTTATTTCTGTAACTATACCCAAAGGCTTCTGAAGCCAGTCAGCGCCTCGAACTCTTACTAGATCTCCGATTTTTATCGCCATTCTGTCTTCGGGTATACCGCCATAATTTGGTCGAATCTTTCCGAAGTGATTTCATGCGCCTCCACCCACCGGATTTTCGCATCTTGCGAATTAACTCCAACCATATGACCAAGAAGCTCAGGGCGACGGTCGCCTTCTCTCGTCTCGTAAATCTCAAACTCTACCTCGTAGTCTCCGTGAAAAACCATTTTTCTCCTAGTCTCCTCCTACTATAGCACCCGTCGTCGCGGAAGTCAAGGATTTTTTTCATATGAGGCCCGCAAGGCGGCGGTACCTTTCGACAACAGAGGACGCAAACTCACGCGACCCTCGCGGCCCAAACAAAAACAGCCCAACATCCGCCACCACCAAATCACCATCTTCCCTCATCATCAAGTTTTGTGCATGAACATCGCCGTACTGAACATTATATTGTTCTAATCCTTGAAGACGATTATAGAAATTCTTGGCTATCTGGGATTGCATCTTGCTGGGAGGCACTATTTGAGCGCGGAGGCCTGGCATCGCCTCAATGGCCTCGGGGTCGTACTGCGGGAGCCGTACATTCGCACGAAGTTGTTTGTGTAAAAAGAGATAAAGATACATTTGTATATCTTCTAAAAACGTATCATCATCAATATAGCGCGCTAAAGTTTTTTCTAGTCCTTTTGACAAAGCTTGATTGATATCGTGCATTGCGAATGCATGATTTTCTGGGTCCGACTCAAGGTATGCTTTTTTAAGGTTTCCCATAAGCCTCTCCATATCCGCCCAAGGACCTCGGCCTCGACCACTAGGGGAGACGCGGAGGTACGAGAGAAGTCTCTCCCAGCGTGTCTCCTTCATTACCGACTCTAAAGAGTTTGTAAGATTATCCAATGAAAGATAAGTGTTGACAAATCTTTTGCGCGCCTTTTGAGAAAGACGCTTTGATGCATCGGGATCAGAACTGGGGGCAAACACGTCGGCACGAATGCCGGGAGGCACAGGCTTAAGTATTTCCATTCTTATAAGATAAAACCTATAGGTTTCGCCGCCGGAGTCGGCGGGGTACGGGACGAAGGTCGACCGGGGGACCTCGTGGTAACCCGTACGCTGCACGGGAACAGAAACTATTTGGGTGGTATCATATATGGTAGGCAGCGCGGTGGCCACGTTTTCATCTGCCGACTCAATGGTATCTTTTAACCTTTCAATCTTCTTATAAGCATTATATTCTTTAGATTCTACCGTAATTTTGAGTGCTTCTGGGAGGCCGCTAGGACCGGCGACCTTATACACAATCCCGAAGGCTCCTCGGCCCAGCTCGGGGCCTAGAGTAACATCTTCTTTCTTGGCATAGCGAGCAAGTACCTCATCAATTACTTTCGGAGAAAAGTCCCCAATAGAAATACCGGTGCCTGGATCCTGCGCACTTAAAACTTTGCCGCCGTAAGGCCTTGTCGACGGCTGGTCGTCGTCAAAATCGCTCCGTGACTGGGCCGGGGTAGTCTTGTCATCGGGCCGAAGTTCGGGAACCGGCACAGTCTGTGCTTGACGACGCTTCTGTCGTCGACGGTGCTGGACCTGACGCGGAACAATCTTAGTTTTAGAAACTTCTTCCCTAACTATCTGACGAAGGGTCGCGGGAGATATTTTCATCTTTAGGTTTTTCCTCTTCAGTAAATAGTCCAAAACGCTCTTGTTCGCCGTCATCATAGGTAATAATCGTGCGATTCGACGGATGAGGCTGGATGTGGACTTTTATAAAATCGTTCATCGAGTCAAAGATAGCAATCCCGCCGCGGGGCGGAGGGTACAGCCAGTGCACCACGCACTGTCCTGTGGCCAAAGTGACTCCCTCGATCACTACCCCTTCACCGGATACCCCGGTTTCATCGTACTGACGAGCTACCGTAAATGTTCTAATCCCTTCGGGCGCAAGCCGCGGGAGAGTTTTAGGCTTAAGGGACTGCGCGGGTTCCGGATCGGAGATTGCATCTGTCGTAGCCTGTGTCGTCTTTTTCTTTTTAGAAACCACTATTCTTAACCTTTTTAAATATTTCTAGCACGCTTGGCGCCAAGTCATAAGATTCTAACTCGGAAGGGGGGACCCATTTCCAATCGGTATGCTCAAAGTCTATCTCTACTTCTCCTGTAAAATTATTACTGTAAAAGGCTTCAACGGCGCCATTAAAAACTCCCAAAGGCTTCGGTTTTCGAACCATTAATTTGGTTTCCTCTTTGGTTTCTCTCACGGCTGCCTCCAATGAGGTTTCCCCCTTTTCTATTTTACCGCCCGGCAAGCCCCATTGATTGGGGGCAAAACGACTTTCGGGGGCGCGCTTAAGAATTAGAATATCTCCCTCTTCGTTTGTCACCAAAATAGCTGCTCCTTCAGGCTTTTTTCTAATTTTAATACTAATCATTATTGATCCAAACTAAAAACTTTATCATATGACTTAGTGTAAATATCAAAAAGTTTTTCAATGTCCCCGGATCTCCTCAATATTTTGAATGCCAAATTTTCAGGAGAATAGATTCCCGCGCGCTCTAAGCCTCCTTTGCGCATTCTTCCAATTTTATCTTTTACTCTCTGAGCAGCTTCAAGGGATTGCTCGTAAAGTTTATTATCATATAAAGAACGCAGTTTGTCAAGTTCTTTTACGACCGCCTCTACTTTTTTTTGAGTAGTTGCTTCATCAATCTCGGGCTTAATCTTTTGCGGCTTAACAAGCCATTCATTTTTCATCAAAGAATAAACACCAGTCGAGGTATGAGGTTCGTGTTCCTCTTGAACATAAATTTCTACTTCGTGACCCTTAATTGTGATGTAGTGTAGTTTATTCCAACGAGAACGAACAGCATCAAAAAACTTTTTAACCATCGCTTCATTCTCGTTAACTTCCGCAAAATCTACGAGAATATGTAAATCTAAGTCTGAAAATTTGGACCAATTATAGTTGGCCATTGAACCAGTAAGAACGATGTCTTTAATATCCAAGTCCATCTCCAGCCCCTCAAGAAACTCATCAATGATATCCATCATTGCGCCCTTTACGCCTGCGCGAATTTCTTTCTCATCATTCCATATTTTCTGGTTGAGTTCGCGGTTGGTGCCAAATGCCATGAGGTTATCTTTGTCTTTTTCGATGGTAATAAGAATGTCTTCATCTAAAGTCTCCTCTTCAAGCCCTCCAAAACCGGCGGGGGCGGACTTCCCACGCTTAGTGGAGGCTTTCTTGGAAAAAGGGGTACCTCCGGTTTTTTGAGGACCTGTAGAAATATACTGCGCCTTATCTTTCTGGTACTCAGCGGCCTTTTGCCTTCTAACTTTTTGATAATCAAGTTCAGTAATTTTGTAGGTACCATGAAATGCCTTACGTCTCGGTTTGGGTTTGTGTTCCTTATATCGAAGAACAGAAACTCCGCGTAAGTTGCTAATGTGTAGGACAAGCCTTCTCATCAAATCTACTTTATTAACCTCTTTGGGCTTACGCACGTGGAGCTTGAGACTAGAAAGATATTTGGTACCAAGGTCTCGTTGGACTCCTCCCTTTTCGGGCTCAATCAAAGTAACGGTTAAGACCTCGGGAACAGCCCGGATATCGTTCTTTGTTTCGTCACGCGAGCCGCCCATTTCCTTACTCATCGAAATCAAGATAGTAAAATAAAACGTCTCCTGATAGTAAGTAGGATCTTTGGCCTCACTTAAAAATTCTTTGAATGATCGAAGATGCTTTTTCATCTATATAAATAGTTCGTTATATTCTATTAATGCCCGCGTTTCCTCGTAACTCGACACTTGATACCATTCACAATTTTTTATTTTCTCTAGTCGTTGCGCCAAAGGCCAATCATTTCCTCCGGGAACGTTACGATCTCCTACAAATATAATAGAAACGTCCTCACCATAAAGTTCTTGCATTTTTTCTACTACTTGAGATTTGTTTTTGCCAGATGGATAGATATCCACCGAAATGGCCCCCCCAATGGCCACTTCGAATTCGGGGTAAAGGTCAGTTATATACTCCACCATATCTTCCCTCTCCCGAAACTCCTGGTCCCATTTATAATATGCGGCACGTAGATCCGGAGAGGCATTGCGGCCGACGGTGCTAAAATTAACCATCCCCTGGCGAATTTCTATGTGGTTCCCCGTCTTAGTTCGCCATGAGGTTCCCTGATCAAGGTATAGTTCTAAATCTTCTATAAACTCCGGAGGCAAATCTAACGAGTTTTCATATACTTTTTTTCCGTTATGATAGAATACGTTTCCCGAACATGTAAATATACCAGCGCACTGATCGAGAAACGAGTCGAATAGTTGACGCCGGGTCTTAGCAATATCGGATCCCGTCACAAGATAGACGGACTTGTCCGTGGCCCATGAAAGAAATATGTACGCAAATTCCTCATCTACCTCCGCTAGGGGTCGAGTGAGGGTGCCATCTACGTCAAAAAGATAAACAGGGTTAGGCATCACCATAGGGCTTCATGTTGCGAACTATAATGTCCGAGAATTCATCCTGAAATTCATCTACATTTCCACTCCAAATGCCTTCAGCTTCTTTTTGCTCGTCCAAAAATTGCCATAGTGACTCATTTTCGTCAGCTAGCTTCTCAAGTCTTTCAAGCTGGGATTCTATTTTCGCTAGCCGCTCATAGACGGCATCGAATGATTGTGCCTTTTTCAGTATCTGCCGGATTAAAGAGAACATCTACTAACTCCTGTCTAGTAATTATACCCGACTTTCGGTTATAGATTAATTCTAATAGTCTTTTTTGTGCATTTAGAGAGAGGGGGAAGGGAGTTTCTATGAATTCATCTTCCATCACTTGCACCATTTCTAGGGCGCGGGCTGCGGGCGGTTCCGTTGCTTCCGTATTCCATTTATCTTTCAAAACAATTACCTTTCTGTTCTTCATAAATAATTAGTTTCCCGCGGAGTCATCGTCGTCGCCAGTGTTATAATCAATAACATAGCCTATCTCAACCAATGACCCTTCCGCGGGTATTACGTCGAACTCTACACTATTTGTGGATGCATTATAAGTCCAATCCGTAAATTCCATAAAATCTACAAATACTATCAACGTATCTTCAATCGGTGTATAAGTCAGTTCCCATTCCTCATGAGGCTCTACTTGTGCGGTTGCCGCTTGAACTCCGGGTGCCCAATCCTCGTCGCAGATGTCGACCACTATTCCTCCAAAATAGTTCGTCGCCTCAATGTAACCATCGCCAACATTTATAGCGTGAGGTGGATTTGCACAAACTGATTCTGAGCCTGGCACATTAACAATACTGGCGAGGAAAACGGAGTCTCGTTGAGATCCGTACCAATTAATAAACTGTTGAACACTTTGGGTATAGTAGCTGCTTTGTTCCTCTTCGTCGCTTACAAATACTACCAACAATCCTGCATCGGGGCGAAGCCAGGTGGGGTTGTAGGAATTATGATCCATGTAGCCGATCAGAGCGTCAAAGCCGGCCTCGTATCCAGAAGTGTTTAAGCCGTTGAAGGTATCCCAGGCGTCTTGTACGGTGTCACCGGGGACCAGCGGGAAGTCAGATACTTGTGTTGTCTGATAGCGGCTAGTCGTCCCAATACCAAGGCGCCATCCGGACGGAGGAAGCGCATTCATCATGGATTCAATGCCGAGAATTACATCATTCGTAAAAACATTCATTGATCCCGATCGATCAATCAACCAAATAATATCGATACCGTCCATTGTGTATGGCTGCTCGAACGAATCGATCCAAACGTCCCCTCCGTCGCCAGGGACTTCTACGGGGATTTCTACAATTACCTCAACTGGTACTTCCACCGGGACCTCAACAGGAACTTCAACTTCAATGATCTCGGGGGGATGCATATCATAAATCGTATAATCGCCTTCGCACCCTAAAACCAAAAGCAACATGGCGGTAAGAACAAAGATAATACGCTTCATGGTATCGCTTCTCCCCTTCGCGGAGCGGCGGCGCCCGGAAAGGACTTGAGAACTCCCACGGGGGGTGCCATCTTTATCCTAGCTCTTAATGTATCTTGGTCTATCCTACTAATAGGAGCTACCCAAACGATTTGCTCTAAAGGAATAGGGTAGCCCGGTCCGAACCTCCCTACATCAATCCCTGATACCACCCCCACAAGCTTGCCTTTTTGATCATAGACCCCGGAGCCCGAAGACCCAAACCACCCAAACATATTGGTTACAATATATTCGCGTTCCAGAGACGCAACATAGCCGCGAATTGTTAAGAGATCATGATGACCGGGGAATCCTGTATAAGTGAGGTGGGTGCCCACGAGGCCTTCGTAGCGTAACTCAGGTCGATAGGGAATGGCGGTTCTACTTTTTATTTCAGGAACAACTATAAAAGCTATATCTGCATCAAAGTCGCGGAGCACCACGCGGCCTATTACAATTTCACCATCGCGAGCTTCGATGCGCATGGTGGTTGCGCTGTCGACGACGTGAGCGGCCGTTACGACAACTCGACGTCCAAACATGTATGTGTAAGTACCAGAGCCATGTCCGTCGCCCATCACCGGACGTACTTTAACGGCCGCAGATCGTGCACGGCGCTCCGCTTGCGTCAGGCGAGAGGCGTCTAAAATTTCGATAGACGTCCCAAAAAAATCAGTTACCGTTACAGTGGTGGCCGATTCAGTATGGGTTGTCTGATCAGTAAGAGGGGGGGAAGAATTTTCTTGATGTGGGGTCGTACACCCCGCTAAACTCAATAAAGCAAATAAAATTATTAAATTTTTAAACCACCTACGCACGAATTCTCCTCCGTGTGAGGTTACCACATCACTTCATAAGTGTATTTATACCTGCATACTCCCGCGGGATGCCATTTTGCATACGACCTTCGAGTCCTTTCTAACCCAATTACCTATTAGTAACTAGGAAGCAATCCCCCTTTGACAGAAGAAGTTATAGATTTATTCTAATTTTATTTAATTATTCGCGACCAACGCTGTATAATGCGCTGCTCTTGGAGGGGGAGTTCCAGAGACCGCCGCAGCGCATCCAAGCGTCTTTGGTACTCCCTCCGGACGGCGGGGACGGTGGTTGCATATATTTGATCGAGGTAGTGTTCTTCCTCGGCTTTCTCTTCGGGTGTCATGGCGCGGGGCGCATCGATGCCAGGAAGACCCAGCTGGTCCGAGCGGGCTCGCTCTTTCTCTGCGTCGATCTCTCCCGCAAGGTCTCGGTAGACGCCGTACGCTTCTAGTTTCTTCTGGATTCCTTCGTGAAACGCGTTGTAATCAAACTCGGCTTCTTCGGGCGCGGCTTCATCGCTGACGAGGTAGCCCGATATCTCGGCAATCTCGATGAGGTAGCTGTCAAGCCGGTCAAGCTCGCTCTTTACGGTTTCTTCCTCATCGTCATTGGGTTGGAAATCCTCGTCCCACACCATATCAACGCGGAGCATCGCGGC
>Ga0208011_1000791_pt1 | contig 11735 bp, 15 predicted proteins | sample 7_EtaG_FD_184080 | JGI IMG/M metagenome (GOLD analysis project Ga0208011, IMG submission 184080) | Marine viral communities from the Subarctic Pacific Ocean - 7_ETSP_OMZ_AT15161 metaG (SPAdes) (version 2) | ecosystem: Environmental > Aquatic > Marine > Oceanic | place: Pacific Ocean | collected... | reverse complement strand
ATATGAATCCATCTTTAGGTGTGAAAGATGAATACAATGTAGGAGCACAAGCAAATCGTTATAAAACACAAGAAGACACTATTGCAGCTGATTGGAATGCTGCTAAAAATGGAAATAGTTATTGGGTACAACAAGCTTATCGTTTTGGAATAGATATCAAAAATAAAGAACAATTTGCACGTATGCATTATGAAGTAAAAGGACAAACTTTCAAAGATAAGCATGGTGATCCTGCACCTTTTGATCCTTCAGCCGATCTTGTAAATGCAGCTAAAATTAAAGATCATATTTATACAAATATTCTTCCAGCTTTAAATGACGAAGCTTTAGAATCTGGGACTGCATTCGGAGATTTTATAACACCAGAAGAATTTGCTGATGACGTTCTAAAAGGTATAGATCCTAGTGATAAATCAGGTTGGGATGAAATACTTGAAAGCCATGGCCTGAAAGAGTACAAAGGAGATTTTGATGAACTAAGAGAACATATAATGGAAGCTTTTCGTACAGGTTCTGCACAACAAATCCGAGAACAAATAAAATATTTAAATGAAAAACGACAAGATCCTGATCAGCAAAAATTAGGTGTTACATATATAGAAAGAGAAGAAGATTATAAAGATGAACAAGCAAAACCAGAAACTGAACTATATAAAGTCTTTCAAAAATCAGGCTTCCAAGGATCAGAAGATGAATTTTATAATAATTTCTTTCCTGATGTAAATCGATCAGAAATGAGACTGCTTACAAAAGGAGGGAAAGATGATAGCTTAGAAAGTTTCGGTCTTGATCTAAGTGATCCTTTTTCATCTCTTGGTACGATTGAAAGTTTCTTTGATGACGATGAGGATAAAGGTCCAAGTGAAGTAGATAAAGAAAAAAGTAAAAGTTATTTCACTTATGATGTGAAAGAAGATTCTGAATGGGATTATCGTCCAAGGAAGAAAGAAAAGGAAGTCCTAGACGAATTCACGACAATGTTCAAGGGATTGTAAACATTTTTTACTATTAATTGTGTATATTAGGAATATTAAGTGTTCTAGACATGGCTGATTTCTCCCTTGCGATTAATTTGATTCGTAAATATGAAGGGTATAACGAAAAGGCTTATCCAGATCCCAAATCCGGAAAAGACCCTTATACCATTGGCTATGGGACACAATTTTATCCTGATGGTGCTCCAGTAAAAGCTGGACAATATTGCACACAAGAGAAAGCATTGGAATATTTATTTACAGAAACTAGTATCATCGATCAACAATTGTCCAAACTTAATATACATCTTGATTTATATATGAGACAAGCACTTATATCTTTTATACATTCAATAGGATGGGAACCTTTTTTATATAGTCAAATTATTGATTGTATTGAGAATGAAAATATCGGAGGAGCCTGTGAAGAAATGGGAAGATGGATTTTTGATGAGGATTACAAAGCTATTGGAGGTCTTCTTGATCGTCGTAGAGAAGAAATTAATTTATTTTTAAATGAAAGTTATACAGATACAAAAGGAATAACCGAAATTCTCTTAACAGCATTCAAGAATTTCAGTGGGAAACCAAGTGAATTAAGAGCTATTCGTAGACTAGAAGAAAGTATCAGTCCTTATATTCTTAGTGAATTCGCCAATGGATTCAGAATTGACAATGAAATATGGAACGATTATCCTAGTCATGAAATTACTGTTGTCTTTGACAGACTCGCTTAGAATACGTAACTAGAAGTATGAGTAACGAAATGGAACCATCAGCAAAACCCAAAGAGTTTGGTCTGCCATTAGAGTTACAATTCTCTATGAGAAAAGCAGAGATTAGCGCAGGAGAAATGACATGGGAACAATTATATACTTCATTACTAAATTTATATTATCAAAGATTAATGGAATGGCATGCTGTTAAAGCATTAATAGCTGAAGAAAATATTAATATCGATTTTGACATACCAACAGATGTTGAATTAAGACAACTAGCAAAAGAAGCAGTTCCAGATCCAGTTATGGAAGATGATGATGATCCTTTTGCACCTTTAGCTTAGTCATCAAAACCTGGTATAAAAGTACGCATACAATTGGGTTTATCTAATTTAATTAAACGATTTAGATACCAAGCTCCTTTCTCTATAGATTGTGCACCGCCTTTATGTTTTTCTCTCCAGATATATTTAGCAATATTTCCTTTTAAATATCCACGAAATTCTTCATCTGTTAATTGAGCTTCAATAGCATCAATACATTCAATATTTCCATCTGTGTAATGAGAAGGATGATTAACTAAATCTTCTTTCTTTAAATCATCTACAGCATCTTTTATTATTTGTTTAGGAGATACAGTTTTATGATTTATTTCTCCTTTACATTCTTCTGGTCCAGCCATACGCATCGTTGGAGATGTTTCGTCTAGGCGGTCAAACCACGTCTCGCCAGAGACTGTCGGTACATATTTTCCGATGGTTTGCCTAGAGCTACTATTAATTTCCCTGCATTCGGAGATGACCCTGGATACTGTTCCGATTGCTCCATTGCTGGTATATACCCCGTCAGACCTCCTCTCTGGCTCTTGTCCCGTTTCCCCGCTTCTGTCGCTAAATTCTTCCGATCCATCCCCTCTTCGCATAATGCTAATCCACGATTGTATTGATCATACAGTGGAACGTCATTATTTTCATTAGCAAGATCTGTACCAAAATCTTGAATATCTACATAATGGCAATCTAATTCGTCTTTAACGAAATCACCTAAGAATCCTGTAGAACCAGCCATAACAATATCAAAATCTTGATGTACTGCTTTTACAATATTATCATGGCAAGATTCTATGATCCAACATATGATCCTCAAAAGGATTCTGGTACTTCAGGTGTTGAAGTTTCAGATTTAAATCCTGAAGATCAATATGATGTTGATTTACGTCGTGTAGATCCTGATCAACGTGAAAATATTGATATTGAAAAGAAACAAAAACGTGTTGCTAAATTCATGAGATCTGCAAAAGCAGCAGGTAAATATAAACAAAAAGCAGGAATAGATGAGCCTACTATACGAGGTAAGACTCCAGTAGGAAAAGCAAGTATTGCAGGTGTTGAGTTACCAAGTTTACGAGGTAGAAATTATGGTCCTCCAGGAGCAGGAGCTACTGAATATGCACATAAACCTAAACCAAATTTTGGACGAGCTTTTGTCTAGGAAGATTATTTAGAATAGATCCTAATATAAAAGCATTTTGTTTTTTCAGATGTACTAATGTTTCTTTTATTAAATCACAATCTATATAATTTAAAACAGTTAAAAGTATTACACCATCTACATTTTTTGCAATTAAATTAGAGTCATTTAAACCTAAAATTGTAGCAGTATCATAAAGGATAATATCAAAACTATTATCTATATGAATAGAATTCATTAACTTGTCCATTTGGATAGAACAAAGTAAATCACTCCATTCACGTGGCCTTAACTCTTGTTGTCCTTCACTTATAACTTTTAAATTATCAGATATAGGATAAATGAGATCTTTCCAATTAAGTTCTGAATAGGTTAATAAATCAGATAATCCTTTATTAGGTTTTATACGAAGACGATGACGTATACAAGGATTACGTAAATCTGTATCTATTAAAAGAACTCTTTGTCCCATAGTTGAAAATATTTTTGCTAATAAAATAGTGATAAGAGATTTTCCATGTGCTCTCAATGAACTTGCGAGCATTAAAGATTTTAAAGAATAGAATTTATTAATAGTAACTAACGAATTATAGATATTTAAAAAATCAACATGTTCAGATATTGCAAGATGTGGAAGCATTGATATTTTTTCTTTACGTAATTGTTTAAAAATAGGCATATAAGATATTTCTCCTAAAGTACATAACTTTAAATTATTTTCTATCTGAAATTTAGTTTTATAATAATTAGTAGATTTTATATTTTTTTCTTCATACCATGCAGGTCCAAATTGTTTTCTAGTAATCATTATCAGTTATTTAAATAAGGCATTCAGTAAATATAATTTTATTTACTTCTTTCATTTTTTCATATCCTTGTGTCAATAAAGCAACTACAGGTAATAAGTTTGCAGGAGAACCATCTAACATATCTGCTAAATTATAATTAGGATTTTTTTTATTTCTTAAATAGTCACCAGCTCTCCACTCATTCCAGGTAGATACATGTTGTGATAGTAAAGTATCTCTATGTTTTATAAAAAATTTATTTGTAGGTATTTTGATAAATAAAATTTCAATTAATAAAAGTTTATCTTCTTTCGTTAAAGGATAATCTTCATCATATAAATCATCTAATAATCTCCAAGCTCTAAACATTAAAGATAAATAATCATAAGCATCTTTATCCTTACCAGCAACTTTTTTATTTAATTCATCAGAAAATTTTTCATTTTCATCTCTTTCTTTTTGTGTACTCATTAGACTTTTGCACAAACAACTTCTTTTGGTTGATTCTGGTACTTACCTTCACGATCTTTATAACTTACAAGACAAGGTTTACCTCTATAAAAAAGAAGTTGTGTAATACCTTCATTAGCATAAATACGAGTAAACAAACTTGTACAATTACTAATTTGCAAAGTTAAATAACCTTCCCATCCTCCTTCTGCTGGCGTTATATTAGTAAGAATACCTGAACGTGAATAACTAGATTTACCACAAGCAACAACAGTAATATCTTCTGGGAGTGTTAAACGTTCGTGTGCTACACATAAACAATAACCATAAGGTGGTAATAGAAAGTATTGACCATATTTATCCTCTTTTAAATCTGTTTCTTTTAATATCGAAGGTTCAAAGTTTTTTGGATTACAGTCTCCAGAACCATTACCTCCAAATAACATACATTGCTTTGGCGATAAACGAATATCATAACCATAAGAACCTAGTCCATAACTGAATATTTTCTTTCCATTTTCTTTTTTAATAGCATGATCTACAAAAGGATTGATCATTTTATTATCCATAGCAAGGGCTTTGATTTCCCAATCACACAAAAGACTCATAATTTTTTTAAAGCGTTTTTTTAGTCTATATAGATTAACAAAGAATGCGTCCCTTTTCTTCGTAAATATCTATAAACTTTTCTGTTAACTCTGTAGGATTATCCATATCAGGTAAATAAACCAAGAATGAAGTACATGTTTTGTGCTTATCAACACCTAGACTTGTATTCTTCAAGAGCAATGGAGCTGTACGTAAAATACAAATAGGAAAATCAAAAATCTTTTGTTCGTAGCGAATCATATCTGGACAATTCGTAAAATATAAACCTTGTTTAATATCTCTTGCTAACCATGAATTATATAATTTTCTAAACCAAACTGCATGGGAAGAAGTTAATGTTGGAGATGATGCTCGTGTCATCTTCCACTTATCATTTTTTTTATCCCAAAAATATGCTCCACTAGGAGGAAATAAATAAACATTACCAAACCATTGTTGACAATTTAAACCGTCATCGGAAGGTGTGAAAAAATTTTCAGCTTCTACATATCCATTTGCAACTTTAGAACTTGCAACATCTAATTCAATTCCCTCTAATAAAGCATGTGCAGAAGCAATTAAATCATAATTCGTTATTAATTCTAAATCTTCACGACGTTTTCTAATATCATGAATAGCCATTATTTAGCTGCTAATATTTTTTCTACTTCATCAAATATAAAATTATTTGTAGATAAACAGAATGCAGTTCTTAAAATCTTGTCATCTGTACAAGGTGCAACACTATGTGGTTTAGAAACATTAAGAAGATATACATCCCCTGGTTTAGCAAGAAATGATGGCCCCATTTTTAGATCTTCTAATTTGTATATATTTCCATCTGTTTGGTTTTTCATTTTTGATGGTTTTATATTTTCCTTCGGTTCGTAAAATTGTGTAATACATTTATTTGTATGCATATAAAAATTAATCACACAAGAGGTATCGCTATCTGTATGAGGAAATATAATTGAATTAATATACATTAACTGTAAATTAAAATAATCCCGATACTCTTTAGGAATACAATCTTTTAAAGAACATTTTTCGGATTCTTTAATATTGTTATAACAAATCCCTCTAAATTCATCGTTTAATTGTATTCCATACCAACGATCAATTTCAGCGATTTTTATTTCAGGTAAATTGAAAGGTATATTTAATTTTTTAAAATACATAATAATTTATCCAAAACCTTTAGATTCAGAAACACTTTGGAAATCAATTTCAAAATACCGCATGCCTTCTTTGTCATTAATAATGAATCCTGCTTTCTCTGATGGTTCAATTTTTTGTGCTGCAGTTAATATACGTCGGAAGCTTTCACCTAAATCATCTTTATTACTACGTTCTGCATCTTCTTGAGCTGAATGAATTTCTTCTAATGTCAAGAAAAACATAGAACGTTCTTTATTCTCTGGTTGAAATACCATTACCCCTGGTCCTTCAGCGCCCCAAAATTTCAGATATTGAGCGCACATATCGCCCAAAATAAATTTAATTGTTGTATCTAGCATTTTAGCTTTATCTTCGTCCATTTCTGGACCAATGATTGAAGCTAATAATTTTTCTCTACGATTCATTTTTCTAATAATCCTTGACGTGCTAGTGATTCTAGAAGTTTAGGCATAGGCTGATATAAAACAACCATCTTTCCTAAGATCCCACGTCGTTTAACAAGTTTACCTTCTTCATCCCTTACCTTATCAAATTCTCCAGAACGAATCAAATATTCAGCTACACAACGTAAACGACGCTTTAAAGGTAATTCAGCTTGTGGAAATTTTCCACAAATAGTATCTGCTGTCATATCTTTAAAAGCTAAGCGCAAACGATTAGCCAGAGTCATATTGGAATTAGCATCCTCTTCTTCATAGTTTTTTAGATTTTCTAAATAACGACGTAAGCAACTATCATCAAATGACCCATGAGGAGGAAGAAAAATTTCAACTTGTTTCTGTAAAGACTCTGGTAATAAATCAATATGATTATTGATCGTTATCATTGGAATATTTACATCTTTAAAACGATGAGCCATTATTCCAACTTGCCAACACTTGTAGACTTGTACATAGGAGAAGCCTTTTTGCGATAATCTTGATTCTCCATTTTGCGATTTTTCGCAAACGATTGTATTAAGTGATTCCAAGGGATTCTAATAAGTGCTTTTTTAGATGGATTAGGTGAAGCATTTACATAATGGACACCTTCAATCCATCCTTTTTCAGGAGTTCTTCTTCCCAATGCCATCCAATTACGAATAGTTTGATCAGATACATTTAACCTTCTAGCACATTCCTCAGTAGAAATGTACTCATCTGAAAAACAAGCTGGATCTAATACATCCGTTTCTCCATTTGCATAGCGACTATGCCACATAGCTGACAATATACCTTTAACTCCTTTTAATTCTGATGCAATATCTTCTAAACCTTTACGTATACCATATTGCATAGTTTCAATTCCTTTTATTAGATGCTAGTCTGTTCTTGAATGATTTGCTTAAATGGACTCCAATCTACAACCGACTCAACCTCCACAAGTTCCACAAGTTCCGCCTCAAATAACTGCAGAACAATTAGAGGAAATGAAAGCCCTTGCTAGACAACAAGCAATTCAACAAACGTTTACACAAAGAGCAGTAGAACCACCACCACAACAAAAAGTTGTTTATGTAAGAAGGAATCTTACTGTTGCTGAAGTAATTGCTGTTTTCATTATTTCTTGTGGAGTAGTTGTCGGTCTTCAAACCGGATGGAATTTTGCCACCAATCTTTTACCACGAATAGAAGTAAAGGTAAATTAAAACTCTGAGATTAGGAACCTATAATTAACGTAAGGTTTCTATATAAATAAGTAGTGGCAAATCGCAGGATTAGTGAATTACAAGAACAAGCTGGCCTCAGTTTAGCAGAAAACGATCTGCTAACCGTTGTTCATGTAGCAGAAGTTGACCCTGCAATTAAAAATAAAAGATTAACTATATCAGGAACAAAAGCATATTTAAACGTTTATTATCTTCCAAGAACAGGTGGAACTGTTAGTGGAAGTGTAACGATTCAAGATAATTTAACTGTAGAAGATGCAACAACAACTTCAGGTTTAACCGTTACAAATTTATCAACACTTAGTGGAGTAATTGTACAACATAATGCTACTGTTACTGGTGATTTTAGTGCAGCAACAATTACTGGTAATGCAATAAGAGGAACTAATATAACAGGTCAAATCGTCAGTGGTGTCAATGTTTCTGGTACAACAGTTACTGCAAGTACAGGAACATTTACAAGATTAACAGGAGTTACAACTACAGGTACGTCTGCACAATTTACATCTATTACTGGTGGAACTATTAGCGGAACAACCATTACAGGTATAACTGTTAAAGCAACTACTGGTATTTTTACTGAAGTTGATACACCATCTCTTGCTGTTGGTAACTTAACTGTTCAAACAGGTTTAATTGTTTCAGGTACTGCAAATATACAAAACATAAAAACTAGTGGAACAATATCAGGAGCAATAATAACTGGTAGTACAAAAATTCTTTCGCCTTTAATAACAGGTGCAACAATTGTTGGTACGACTAAAGTTTCTGGAACTACAGTTACAGGTACTGATGGTCAATTTACAAATTTAACTGCCACAAATATTACAGGAGCAACAATTGTAAGTGGAGCAGTTGTTTCTGGAGGATTTGGAAGATTTGGTGCTGTGACAGGCATTTCTGGTACTTACACTCAAATTCTTTCTGGAGCAATTATCTCAGGAGATGTCGGTAGATATACAACTTTAACTGGTATTACTGGAATGTTTACTTCCTTAACAGGAACAGCAATTCATGGTACAAATGCCACAGTTACAAATATTACAGGAACAACTATTCGAGGAAATACATTACTATCAGGAGCAATAGTTACTGGAGATGCTGGTCAATATACAGTATTAACTGGTGGAACTATTCAAGCTACTACCAAGCTTTCAGGTACTGTTGTAACAGGTAGTACCTCTGTTAGTGCTCCTTTAGTTACAGGTGCAACTGTAGTAGGAACAGCTTTAGTTTCAGGTTTAATAGTTAGTGGTAATACAGGTAAATTTACAAATGCAACAGGTATTAATCTTGTTGCAACAACATTACTATCAGGAGCAACAATAACTGGAACTTTTGTAAAAGCTACTACGGTTACAGGTGTTACGGGTGTATATACAACTAAATTATCTGGAGCAACTATTACAGGTGATACTGCACAATTTACGAATGTAACTGCTCAAGATTTCACAGTTGATGATGACTTTATTGTTGCAGATGATGTAACTGTTAGTGGAGATCTTCTTATTAAAGGAGCAACTACATTAGAAGGTAATACAGATATTGGTAATGCTACTAGTGATACAGTTACAATTACTGCAGGAGTAGATTCAGCAATTATTCCTGATGCAACAGCAAATAATCGTGATTTAGGTAGTAGTACTAAAAAATGGAGAGCGCTTTACGCAACTACATTAAATTCAACAACAGGTACTATTACTAATGTCACAGCAACAAATATTACAGGAACAACAGTAACAGGAACTACTGCAAACTTTACAAATGTAAATGGAGTTAATATCACTGGAAGCACAATGGTATCTGGAGGCACTGTCAAAATGAGTGGAGAAACAGTTGCAACTCAAAGTTATGCAAGTGATACTTCGATTGTTTTTGCAATCGCTCTTGGTTAAAGCAACGTATAATTAAAGATATTATGCTGAGGATTAGCAAATAAATGGCTCGTTTTATCTCAGTTTGTAGAGCAAGCATTTCAAATAATGCAACACTTAACTCACAAACAGCAGTAATTACAGGATCGACAAACTCAAGTGGAGTACCAGCCTCTACTTATGGCGTTATTCTTAGTATCTTAGCTTCCAATAAATTAAGTAATTCTAATAATGTAACTGTTAACTTAGTAAAAGGAGGATCTACAACAACCTCTTTAATTACTTCAGGAATTGTCCCAGCACAATCTTCTCTTGAATTTATGACAGGAAATAAAATGATTGTTGAACCAGGAGATTGGATTAAAACTTATTCCAATACTGCAAGTGCAATCGATATAACTGTCTCTTATATGCTTAATCCCCAAGATACTTCGATCTAATCATGCCATATATAGGTAACGTTGTTGTTGATTTTAATGTTGATACTGACAACATTAATAATAGTGCTGTCACAGCAGTCAAACTTAGTCCTTCTGTAGGTTCAAATGGACAAGTATTAAGTGTAGATGCGAATGGAGCTTTACAATGGACAACTGATGCAGCAGGAATGCCCACATCAGGTGGAACATTTACAGGAAACGTACTTTTTAATGATGATGTAAAAGCACGTTTTGGACATGATGATGGTGGAAGTGGTGGAGATGTTGACAGCATACAAGGTCAACTTTGGTGGGATGAGACGAATAACTATTTCAACCTTGGATTAGATACAGGTTCTACTCATAAAATAGATATTAGTGCGCAGACAGTTGAAATAAGAGGTGTAAATAGAAGTTCTAATATGGCAATTTTTCGTGCCACTGGAGCGACAGATTTATTTCACGGAGCTAATAAAAAATTTGAAACCAGTAATACGGGAGTTACCGTAACTGGAACTGTTGTTGCAACAGCATATACGGGTGATGGTTCAAACTTAACTGGTATTGCTGCATTAACAGGTTCAACTAATAATACAATTTGTACGGTTACAGGTGCGAATGCTATTACTGGTGAATCTACACTTTTATGGGATGGAGCTGCTTTATCTACTTATAGAGATAGCGCAACTACTTATGGTCCTGGGATATTAGGACACCATCAACGTGGAACTATAGCTTCGCCGTCTGTATCACAAACAGATGATACTCTTTTAAATATTGTTGCTAAAGGATATGACGGTGATGAATATCATGATGCTGCAAGAATAGATTTTGTAGTTGGTTCAGGTACTCCAGGCAATAATGATATGCCTGGATCAATTCTATTTAAAACTACTGGTGATGGTCAAGCAAGTTCATCAACACGGGTAACTATTCAGCAGAACGGTAATTTATTACTGGATAGCAGCTCTACTTTACTTATTCCAGATGCTATACAACACGTTGGAGATACAAATACACAGATAAGATTCCCTGCTGCTGATACAGTTTCAGTAGAGACAGGAGGATCAGAAAGACTTAGCATCACATCTACTTCCACAATTTTTAAAAACACTGGTTATGTGAGTTTTAATGGTAATGGTTATATAAGAACAGACTCGTCAGGATATCTCAGATTGCAAATGGGATCTAATGGGACGATGTTTACTAATTCTAGTAATAATGAATTAGCTCGCATCGATTCGAGTGGAAACGTAGGTATAGGTACAACAAGTCCTGACCAAATACTTCATCTTGCAACTACTGGAACATGTAAACTTAGATTAGAAGATAAAAGAACAAGTATTGCAGACGGTTCTCAATATGGAGTAATTCAATTTGAACACCAAGATTCAAGTGGTGTTGGTGTAGCTGCTGAATTCGGAGCTGTGATGACCGATACATCAAACGGTTCAACTGATCTTCAATTTATAACAGGAAACCCAAGTTCAAAGGGTGAAAGACTCCGCATCACATCAAATGGTGAATTGTGGGTTGGTACAACATCTGGTGATACCACTTATCAAACCCACATCAAACATGATACTTATGGTCTTTTAAAGTTAGAATCAACTAATACAGGTGCAG
>Ga0208011_1000790_pt1 | contig 11745 bp, 9 predicted proteins | sample 7_EtaG_FD_184080 | JGI IMG/M metagenome (GOLD analysis project Ga0208011, IMG submission 184080) | Marine viral communities from the Subarctic Pacific Ocean - 7_ETSP_OMZ_AT15161 metaG (SPAdes) (version 2) | ecosystem: Environmental > Aquatic > Marine > Oceanic | place: Pacific Ocean | collected... | reverse complement strand
GAGGCCCTGGCTGGCGGCGTTGAGGTAATTGCACGAATTGCGCAAGCTGCCGATGACCGGAAGTTGGAACTGTTTGGCCAACGCCTCTGCCTGTCTGGCGGTGGTGACAGTTCGTGGCACACGATTCAAGACTATGGCGATAGTCTGTTTGGAAGGCAGCATCCGCCGCAGTTGCTGGACGGTAGTGGCAATGGCGTGCAAATCAAATTCGGCCGTTAACACCGGCAACAGTACGGCGGTCGCCTCGCGCAGCAATGGGCTGAGATTGTTCAGGTCCGGTCTGGCGGGCGTGTCGAGGACCAGCACTTCCGTATTGCGGGGCGGCTGAATTGCCCAGCTACGAGTGACATTTTGTGGTGCATGATGCGCATCCACCAGCTGAATATAGGGGACTGTGTCGGGCCGTTTGTGAGCCCAGAACACGCTCGATCCCTGAGGGTCCAGGTCCATTAATGTGGTTACTTTGCCCCAATGACTGAAATAACTGGCCAGGTTGGTGGACAGTGTCGTTTTGCCGCAGCCTCCTTTGGGGTTTATTACCACGATTCTTTGCATCTCTCTGGTCCGGTATGATTCGCAAGATCATCTAGGCTACCCAACTATGCCACACAGAAACCACGATCAGATCAAAAAATGACCAATGAATCTGCTGTGTAATGAGAGTTTTGCCGCTTTTGCCAATCGCCAGCGGGACTGGCTTCGTGCTAACCTTGCCGCGGGAGTTGGCCAGGCAACCGCCGCTTTAATTTCTCGCTATCTCCGCAGGTGATGGTGGGGGTGAGGGGGAGGAAAGTCCGGGCTCCATAGGGCAGAGTGCCAGGTAACCCCTGGGGGGCGTGAGCCTACGGAAAGTGCAGCAGAGAGTAGACCGCCGATGGCCGCAATACGTTGTGGCACAGGTAAGGGTGAAAGGGTGCGGTAAGAGCGCACCGCGCAACTGGTAACAGTTTGTGGCACGGCAAACCCCACTCGGAGCAAGACCAAATAGGGATCCTTTGGCGTGGCCCGCGCTGGATCCGGGTAGGTTGCTTGAGGTGTACGGTGACGTGCACCCTAGAGGAATGGTTGTCCACGACAGAACCCGGCTTATCGGCCAACTCCCTTTTTTATCCCTCTTTTTGAACAGTCTGTTCATAGGCTCGAATGGGCAAGCATTATTGTCAGTGGTCGGTGCTCATGTCCGCGTTGAGTCCCTGGAACTTATCAAAGTCGACAGCCCAATGCCGCCGGAATACGGTGCCGGGATCAACCTGTTTTCGCCCCTCTAATCTGATCAAAAAATAATCAAAAAAATCTTCCTGTGTGTTTGCCCGTGCATCGTTATTTGAAAGTTAATGTAAAACATTAACGGCGGATTCTAGCGAATTGTTTATCTTCGCTATATTTTTCAAGCAACTTTTCTTCCTTCTGTTGTTTGTCGCAAGTTGTTGAGTTTTCGAAACATTTTTCGTGATTCGGGTCCCTTTTTTTGCCTTGACATTGGCCTTGGTCGGCATATAGTGACGAAAAGTGGGTAAAAGTGGGGCAGAGTGGGTTTTCGCTCCCATTCCTCTTGTCATTTTGAGTCAGGCGATAGCAGTGTTTAGAGGCAGCAACGAAATTAATGTGGATACCAAGGGGCGGATGGCCATGCCCGCGCGGTACCGTGCCTCCCTGGAAGCTAGCTGCGGTGGCTGCCTGATTGCCACTATCGATATACAGGATAAATGTCTGCTGATCTATCCGCTACAGGAATGGGAAAAGATTGAAGAAGAAATAGCGGAGCTGCCTTCCTTCAACCCGCTGACGCGCAAGTTGCAACGAATCCTGATTGGCCATGCCCGAGAACTGGAACTGGACAGTAACGGGCGTGTTCTGATCCCCCCGGAGTTGCGCCAATACGCGCAACTGGACAAGAAAGTGGTGCTGGTAGGCCAGCGCCACCGCTTTGAGTTGTGGAGCGAAGAAAACTGGAATTCCGGTAGAGAGAGCTGGCTGGCTGACAGCGAAGGCGATCTACAGATACCGGTAGAAATGCAATCCCTGTCACTGTAATGCTGAGGTAAGGGGCTATGTCGGCACAGGTCGAACACACGACCGTTCTGCTGGACGAGGCAGTTACTGCCCTTGTCACCGACCCCGACGGTTTTTACGTGGACGGCACTTTCGGTCGGGGTGGGCATGCGACCAGAATTCTCGCCGCACTGAGTGAGCAGGGTCGGCTGATGGGAATCGACAAAGACCCGGTGGCCTGTCAGGTTGCCAGCGAAAAATTTGCCGAAGACAACCGCTTTCAGATAGTCCGTGGCTCCTTTGCACAGTTGGCTGAAATGGTCTCGGTACAGCATCGACTGGGTGAGGTTCAGGGGGTGCTACTGGACCTGGGCGTTTCCTCTCCTCAGCTGGATGATGCCTCGCGGGGGTTCAGTTTTCTTCGCGATGGACCTCTGGATATGCGCATGGATCCGGAATCCGGTATCAGTGCGGCCGACTGGCTGGCAACCGCAGAAGAGCAAGAGATCACACGGGTGCTGCGCGACTACGGTGAAGAACGCTTTGCCCGGCGTATGGCGAGGGCCATTATTGCCGCCCGCAACGAGCAGCCAATTACCCGCACTGCGAGGTTGGCGTCGATTGTCGCTGAAGCCAACCCCTCCTGGGAAAAGGGCAAACACCCGGCCACACGGGCTTTTCAGGGCATTCGTATTTTTATTAACCGCGAGCTGGAAGATCTTGAGCTGGCGTTGGCATCAATTCTGGATGTGCTCGCCGTTGGCGGACGGCTGGTAGTCATCAGTTTTCACTCACTGGAAGACCGGATTGTTAAGCGGTTTATCCGGGAGAAAGAACGCGGCAAGCCGCTGCCAAAAGGGCTGCCCATCATGGAGAAAGATATTGTTCGGCGGATGCGCTCTGTGGGCAAGGCCAGTAAACCCGATTCGGCTGAAGTGGCCGCTAACCTGCGCTCCAGAAGTGCTGTGATGCGCGTTGCGGAGAAACTGTCGTGATTGCCAGACGCCCTTTGTCCGTCCGCACAGGTGGCTGGCTGCCGGTGCTGTGGCTGTTGTTGGTGCTCTCGGCGCTGTCGGTCATCTATGTCAGTCATCTGTGTCGTCAGCTCTACAACGAGTTGGCCAAACTTGAGCAGGAGGCCAATGCACTTCAGGTTGAGTGGGGCCGCTATTTGCTGGAACAGAGTTCTTGGGCTTCGCTGAGTCGCGTGGAGCAACTGGCTAAATCGGAATTGCAGATGCGGGTACCGAAACCCGGTGAAGTTATTGTGGTGCGTGCCGGAGAGAAAGTCGAATGAGTGGCATCAGGCCCAACAAGCTCACCATTCAGCGCTGGCGTTACATGTTCGTGGTGATGGTGCTGGCAATTCTGCCGGTGGCAGGTTTCTGGCATATCGCCAGCCTGCAGGTGTTGCCGGACGTCGACCGTGGTTATGAGTTTTTGCAGATACAGGGTCAGGCACGCACCGTCCGGACCGAAACGATTCCGGCCTATCGGGGTGTCATTACCGATCGTCGCGGCGAGCCGCTCGCTGTCAGCACGCCGGTTGTAACACTCTGGGCCAATCCAAAGTTGATGGATAACCGGGCGCCCGAGCTCACCGAGCTGGCCAGCCTGTTGTCCATCACTCGGGAGGAGCTGCAGCAACGGCTGGCTCGTTATGCCAACAAGGAGTTTATGTATCTGGCGCGTCAGGTGACACCCGAGCAGGCGGAGCAGGTGCTCAAACTTGAAATGCCAGGGGTATTTGGCCAGCCGGAATACAAACGGTTTTATCCTGCCGGAGAGGTTGCAGCCCAGTTGGTGGGCTTTACTGATATCGATGATCGTGGTCAGGAGGGTATGGAGCTCGCCTACGACCATCTGTTAACCGGTGTGCCCGGTGCAAAGCAGGTGCTCAAGGATCTCAAAGGTCGGGTGATCAAGGATCTGGCGTTGGTGCGCAGCGAAAAGCCGGGACAGAACCTGGCTCTCAGTATCGACCTGCGTCTGCAGTACACCGCCTACCGTGAACTCAAGGCAGCGATGGGTAAATTCAAGGCCGCCTCAGGTTCGGTGGTCATACTGGATGTGCGCACCGGCGAAGTGCTGGCCATGGCCAATCAGCCGTCTTTCAATCCCAACGACCGCAGCCAGCTGAGTTCTGATGCGCTACGCAATCGCGCAGTGACCGATCTGGTGGAGCCCGGCTCCACCATGAAGCCGTTCACCGTGCTTGCGGCACTGGAAAGCGGTAAGTATTCACCCGAAACCCTGATTGATACCAACCCCGGCTCGATACGGGTCGGCAGAAAGACCTTCTACGATCATCGCAACTATGGCGTGATTGACCTGACCACGCTGTTGACCAAATCGAGCCAGGTAGGCACCACCAAGTTGGCACTGGACCTTGAGCCGGAGCATATTCGGGAGATGTTCTACCGGGTGGGAATGGGAAAAAGTCCCGGCACCGGATTTCCGGGAGAGAGCCCTGGCAGCCTACCTGACTACCGTCGTTGGCCCTCAATCGAGCGGGCCAACTTTGCGTTTGGTCACGGGTTTTCTGCCACAGCATTGCAGCTGGCCCAGGCTTATGCCGTGATCGCCAGCGACGGTCTGAAAAAACCGGTATCGCTGCTCAGTGTGAATGATGTTCCACTCGGCGAGCAGGTGGTAGATCCAGAGCTGGCCGCCACCATGCGGGAGATGATGACCCATGTCACCCAAACGGGCGGCACAGCCACCCGGGCGGCGATCAGTTCCTACGATGTGGCAGGAAAAACCGGCACGGTGCACAAGGTGGGCAAATTCGGCTACGAGAAACATCGCTATGTCTCAATGTTTGCCGGGATGGTGCCTGCTGACAACCCGCGGTTGGTGACCGTAGTGGTGATCAATGATCCGCGGGGTGATGATTATTTTGGTGGGGCAGTGGCTGCGCCAGTATTTTCCGAAGTGACCGCCGATGCCCTGAGAATGCTGAAAATTCCACCATCGTTGGAGAATATCCAGCAGGAAGTGGTGTTGAGCCATCGTCAGCCCGGAGATGCCACGTGATGACATCATCCGTGAACACCCCGCTGCCAACACTGGCAACCCTGTTGCCGGGGATGTCCCTATCTCCCGCATTGGCCGGCACACCCGTGAAAGGGTTGTGTCTCGACAGTCGCCTGATCGAGCCGGGCCAACTATTTATTGCGATTCCCGGTGCCAGCGCAGATGGTCGCGACTACCTGCACCATGTGCTGGCATCCGGTGCTGTCGCAGCACTGGCCGAGGCGGATGGCCTCGATTTCCAGGACCCGCTAGTGATCCCGGTTGAGGGTCTCTATCGTCAGCTGAGCGAACTGGCGGGACGTTTTTACGGCGAGCCTTCGGCGTCACTGTCACTAACCGGCATCACCGGCACCAATGGTAAAACCACCTGCAGTCTATTGTTGGCGCAGCTATTCAGTCTGACGGGTTATTCGGCAGGAGTAATTGGAACGCTGGGCTGTGGCGTTGTGCGCGACGGTCAGGTGGTACTCACTGAAACCGGTATGACCACACCGGATGCCATCACGTTACAGTCGCTGTTGGCGGATTTTGTCAATGCGTCGGTAGATCGTGTGGCGATGGAGGTGTCTTCCCACAGTCTCGATCAATGCCGGGTGTCGGCCCTGGAATTTGATACGGCGGTATTCACCAATCTGAGTCGCGATCATCTGGATTATCACGGTGATCTGGTGAGTTACGCCCATGCTAAATCGCGGCTGTTCACTCTGCCCGGGTTGGTCCACGCAGTGATCAACATCGATGACCCGGTGGGTGCAGAAATGACCTTGCAGTTGCCCCCGTCCGTCGCTTTGTGTACCTACTCGCTGTGCAATCCCGCTGCCACGGTGTATGCCTCGGACATCACATTTTCCGCCAGTGGCCTGCAGGCCAATGTAATAACGCCCTGGGGGGAGGGTTTGCTCGTCAGCCCTCTGCTGGGCCGCTTTAATCTGCAAAATCTGCTGGCGGTGCTGGCCGCTGCCTGCATTCAGGGGCTGACCCTGGAACAAGTGTTGAGCGTGCTGCCGGATTTGCAATCAGTGACAGGCCGTATGGAGAAAATCACCAATGGTGTCGGGCCGATGGTGATAGTGGATTATGCCCACACACCAGCTGCCCTGGAGCAGGTGTTGCTCACTTTGCGCGAGCATTGCAAAGGCCAGTTGTGGTGCGTATTTGGTTGTGGCGGTGATCGTGATCAGGGCAAACGCGGGCAAATGGGTGCAATCGCCAGCCAGCTGGCTGATCGAACCATCGTGACCAGTGACAACCCGCGCAGTGAAAAGCCCGACGAGATCATTGCCGATATTGTTCGGGGCGTTGCAGCAGGTGCTGCCGTGGACGCCATTGCCGATCGCGCCCTGGCCATTCAGAGCGCAGTCTGGGAAGCGGCCGATGCCGATGTCGTGCTGATTGCCGGCAAGGGGCACGAACACTACCAGTTGATCGGTGCCGAACGGTTGTCGTTCAGCGATCAGGCACAGGCCAGGCTGGCGCTGAACCAGCGAGGAGGGTGTCGATGATTCAGCCGATGACCCTGACGATGGCAGCGCAAACGTTTGGCGGCACACTCATGTATCCCGATTGTGAATTTAGCGCAGTCAGTACGGACAGTCGCCATATCCGTGAGGGCGATGTGTTTGTCGCCCTGCGCGGTGAGCGCTTCGATGCCCACAATTTTCTGCCCGATGTGGCCACCAGGGCCTCGGGAATGGTCGTGGAATACGCCGATAGGGATATCAATCTGCCCCAGTGGGTCGTGCCGGATACGACGGTGGCGCTTGGTCAGCTCGCATTGCTAAACCGCCGACGCTTCCACGGGCCGGTGGTGGCGATTACAGGCAGCAGCGGCAAAACCACGGTCAAGGAAATGGTGGCCGCTATCCTCGGTGAATGTGGCGCCGTGCTGGCCACAAAAGGCAATTTGAATAACCAGATTGGGGTGCCGCTGACGTTGCTCAGCCTCACTGCCCAGCACCGTTTTGCCGTGATCGAAATGGGTGCCAGCGGGCCGTCGGAGATCAGCTATTTATGCAGTCTGGCCAAGCCGGATGTGGTGCTGGTGAATAATGTGCTGCCCGCACATGTGTCGGGTTTTGGCAGTCTCGAGGGGATTGCCAGCGCGAAGGGAGAAATCTACAGCGGCGTCTGCTCCGAAGGCACCGCCGTGATCAATCTCGACGAAAGCTGGGCGTCCCAATGGCGTGCGGCCACTCTGGCCAGAATGGTTAGCTACTCCCTCGTCAGCAAATCCGCAGATTTTCATGCCAAGGCCATGGTGTCAGACCCGCAGGGCTGCTTCTCTTTTGTGCTGGTGACCCCCGTCGGCGAAGCCGCGGTGCAGCTGGCGGTTAGCGGTCGCCACAATGTTGCCAACGCACTGGCAGCAGCGGCCTGTGCCCACGCAGCTGGCGCTGACCTCGGTGCAGTTGCCGCTGGTCTGAACAAAGTCCGGGCCGTGCCGGGTCGCCTGCACAGACAGATGTTGGCCACTGGTGGCACGCTCATTGATGACACCTATAACGCCAATCCCGGTTCTGTAAAAGCCGCGGTGGATACTCTGATGACCATTAGTGGAAAACAGATTCTGGTGTTGGGTGACATGGGTGAGTTGGGCGAGAGCGAAGCGGCGCTGCATGGTGAGGTGGGGCGCTATGCCGCAGAGAAAGGTGTCTCTCACCTGCTCGCAATCGGGCCTTTATCGATCAATACGGTTCGCGAGTTTGGTCCGGGGGCTGAACATTTGGACAGCAAGGAGCAGCTGCTGGAAAGGTTGCAGAGCCTGCTGGATAAAGATGCCGTGGTATTGGTGAAGGGATCGCGTTTCATGGCCATGGACAGTGTGGTGAAGATGATAACGGAACTGGGGGAACACTAGCCATGTTGCTTTTACTGGCAGACTACCTGACACAGTACTTCACCGTTTTCGGCGTGGTTAAGTACCTGACATTCCGCGGCATTCTCGGTGCGCTCACAGCGCTGGGACTGTCGTTGGTTCTGGGCCCGATGATGATCCGCCGACTCAATCATCTGCAAATCGGGCAGTCGGTTCGCAACGATGGTCCACAGAGCCACCTCAGTAAATCCGGCACGCCGACCATGGGTGGCGCACTGATTATTCTGTCCATTTTTATCAGTGCACTGCTCTGGTCCGATCTCACTAACCGTTATGTCTGGGTAGTTTTGGCGGTGACGCTGGCCTTTGGCGCCGTCGGCTGGGTGGATGATTATCGCAAAGTGGTGGAAAAAAACTCCCGTGGCCTGCCGGCCCGGTGGAAATATTTCTGGCAGTCAGTTGCGGGATTTGGGGCTGCCTTTTTTCTTTATTACACCGGTAGTACCGGTGCGGAAAACGAGCTGATCGTACCGTTCTTCAAAGAGGTGGCGCTGCCACTGGGTTTGTTCTACGTGCTGCTGGCGTATTTCGTGATAGTCGGCAGCAGCAACGCCGTCAACCTGACCGATGGCCTGGATGGGTTGGCGATCATGCCCAGTGTCGTTATCGGTGGTGCATTGGGGGTGATCGCCTATGCCGTGGGCAATGCCCAGTTTGCCAGTTATCTGCACATTCCCTATGTGGTGGGTGCCGGCGAACTGGTGGTGTTCTGCGCGGCACTGGGTGGTGCCGGTCTCGGCTTTCTCTGGTTCAACACCTACCCGGCCCAGGTGTTTATGGGTGATGTAGGTGCGTTGGCACTAGGGGCGGCACTGGGCACCATCGCAGTGATCGTGCGTCACGAAATTGTGTTTTTCATTATGGCGGGTGTGTTCGTGCTGGAAACCGTCTCGGTGATCATGCAGGTGGCCTCTTTCAAATTGACCGGACGGCGAATTTTCCGCATGGCGCCGATTCATCACCATTTCGAACTGAAAGGTTGGCCGGAGCCACGCGTGATTGTGCGTTTCTGGATTATTACGCTGGTGCTGGTGCTGTTTGGCCTGGCTACCCTGAAGCTGCGTTAAGGGAAGGATACGGGAGTGGCAATGACGCAATTAATCGCCAGTAGCAAACTGAAGGTGATCGCCGGTCTCGGTGTCACCGGTTTGTCCGTGGCGCGTCATTTAAACGAGATGGGTGAGCGGTTCGTGGTGCTCGACAGTCGCAGCAATCCACCCTGCCTGGCACAGCTGCAAGACGAGCTACCCGAAGTGTCGCTGGCGTTGGGTGAGTTGAGCGACGACGCTTTTTTGGGTGCCGATGAAGTCATTCTCAGCCCCGGGTTATCGCGCCAACATCCGGCGGTAAAAACAGCCATCGAAGCCGGGATCCCGGTGATCAGCGACATTGAATTGTTTGCCCGCCGCGCCAGTGCCCCCATTGTTGCTATCACGGGTTCCAACGGTAAAAGCACCGTCACCACACTGGTGGGGGAGATGTTTGCGGAAGCCGGCATCGACGCCGCCGTAGGTGGCAATCTCGGGGTGCCCGCACTCGATCTGCTGGCCCCCAGCGTCGCGTATTACGTGCTGGAGTTGTCCAGTTTTCAACTGGAGTCCGTGTTGGCGCTGAATGCCGAAGTCGCCACTGTGCTGAACATCAGTCTGGACCACATGGATCGCTACCGCAGCTTGTTGGACTACCATCAGGCCAAGCACCGGATTTTTATCGGGGCGCGCCAGGTGGTGACCAATCGCGACGACCGGCTCAGTGCTGCGCTGGTGGGGGATGCCGTCAAGCAGTGGAGTTTTGGGCTCGATCAGCCCGATTTCAAAGGCTTTGGCCTGCGTCAGCACCAGGGCGAGTCTTGGTTGTACTACCAGTTTGAACCGTTGTTGGCGGAGCGGGAGCTGGGCATGACCGGGCGACACAATACCGCCAACGCACTGGCGGCACTGGCGCTGGGGACGGCAGCTGGTCTGCCAATAGACCCGATGCTGGCCGTGTTGCGGCGTTTTGAGGGCCTGCCTCACCGCTGTCAGAGGGTGGTGACGCGCAACGGTGTCACCTATATCAACGACTCCAAGGCCACCAATGTCGGAGCCACCCTGGCGGCCATCGCCGGTCTGCGCGGTGCTGACAATTTGGTGCTGATCGCCGGTGGACAGGGTAAGGGACAGGATTTCGCCCCGCTGGCCAGTGCCCTGTCAGGCGCTGTCAGGCAACTGATTCTAATGGGCGAGGACGCACCGGTCATTGGTGATGCTGTGGCCGGGACCGTTCCCGTGTTGTTTGCTACCGATCTCGATGCGGCAGTCAAGGCCGCCGCACAGGTTGCAAGACCCGGAGACACCGTATTGTTGTCACCTGCCTGTGCCAGTTTTGATATGTTCCGGGGTTTTGCCGACCGCGGCGAACAATTTGTCCGGGCGGTGGAGGCATTGCGATGAACCTCGCTGCTGTCTACTGGCCGCGCATCACCCTGTTCCTGCGAGAGCTCGATCAGTGGTTGCTGCTGTCGACAATCGCTATTGCCACCATCGGACTGGTGATGATCAGCTCGGCCTCCATCAGCTTTGCCGAACACAGTCTTGGCGACGGCTTCTATTTTCTCAAGCGCCAGATGTTTTACATGAGCCTGGGATTGGTAGTAGCTGCGTTGTTTCTCTACATGCCATCGCGGTTCTGGTACCACAACGCAATCCCGCTGCTGGTGGTCACCATCATTTTACTGGTGGCGGTGCTGATTCCCGGAGTCGGTCGCCGCGTCAACGGTGCCCAGCGCTGGATCCCCCTGGGGCCGATCAATCTGCAAGTGTCCGAAGTGGCCAAGTTCATGATGATTCTGTTCATGGCCAGTTATCTGGAACGTTACCAGCGAGAGTTACGTGAGTGCTGGAAAAGCATGATCAGGCCGGTACTGCTGTTGATAAGTGTCGCTGGCCTGTTACTGCTGGAGCCGGATTTTGGCTCAATGGTTGTGGTGTGCGGCACAGTGCTGGCTATGTTATTCATCGGCGGCGCAAAGCTGTGGTTGTTCAGCGGGCTGTTGCTCGCCGGTATCGGTGGCATTGTATCGATGGCGTTGATCTCCCCCTACCGCCTGGAACGTCTGGTGACGTTCCTCGATCCCTGGGCCCATCAATACGACAGTGGTTATCAGTTAACCCAGTCGTTGATTGCCTTTGGTCGCGGCGAGTGGTTCGGGGTTGGTCTGGGCAACAGTATCCAGAAATTATTTTTTCTACCCGAGGCCCACACCGATTTCGTGTTCTCGATCTATGCCGAGGAGTTCGGCCTGATCGGGGTTGCGGTTGTGCTCGGACTCTACAGTCTGCTGGTGTCGCGAATCGTGCATGTGGCGAGAAAGGCGGTTCGGCAGGAAGACTGGTTTGCCGCCTACAGCTGTTTCGGTATTGCGATCGTGCTGGCGGGCCAAGCGTTTATCAATATTGGTGTCACCTCCGGGCTGTTGCCCACCAAGGGGCTGACACTGCCCTTCATCAGTTACGGCGGCAGCAGCTTTCTGGTGTGTTGTGCCATGGTGGCGCTGGTGCTGAGAATCAGCCGGGAGATGGATGATGTACAGGCCGTTGCAAAACAGGTGAGACGTGACAGAGCGGAGTTGTAACAAGGTGATGGTCATGGCTGGCGGCACTGGTGGACACGTGTTCCCCGCTCTGGCGGTGGCGCATGTCCTGCGCGCACGCGATATTGCGGTGTGCTGGCTCGGCACCCGGCGCGGTATCGAGGCCGAACTGGTGCCCGCCAATCGCTTCCCGATCCGCTATATCGAGGTGGCGGGGTTGCGCGGCAAAGGGTGGCGCAAACTGATTGGCGCGCCCTGGAAGCTGTTGCGG
>Ga0208011_1000787_pt1 | contig 11771 bp, 19 predicted proteins | sample 7_EtaG_FD_184080 | JGI IMG/M metagenome (GOLD analysis project Ga0208011, IMG submission 184080) | Marine viral communities from the Subarctic Pacific Ocean - 7_ETSP_OMZ_AT15161 metaG (SPAdes) (version 2) | ecosystem: Environmental > Aquatic > Marine > Oceanic | place: Pacific Ocean | collected... | reverse complement strand
GGGCCAATGACCATGGGTTATGCAATCATGCATCGCTTGCTTGGTCTGGTCTGCCGCGCTGGCTTGAATCAACCTGTTTAGCGCCTTGAACACGAACGCAACCTGGAAGTTATCGGGATTGTTTTCGCGCCAGTTCTCCGGGCGCTCCTCCATCGGTAGGCTCTGGATCTCCGCCCATTGCTCCTCAAGTTTCTCCGCATGAATTAGCGTCTTCTTTTCCCGGGAAAAGCCCTTGGGCTCTCGCATGGGGAAGCGACATTTTCGCCCCAGCAATGTCCGTATCTCAGAGCGTTTAGACGCGGCATCCATCACGGAGGAGGCTAAGGTCCGTATAAAGGGCACCTTCTCGTCATACTCGCGCCTTATCTCCTTGGCCTCTTCAAAGGGGATGTCCCCAAGGGTATGGGCCAGTTTGCCAATTCCCATCCCGTACATGGTCCCGAGATTAATTATTTTTGCTTGATAGCGATCCACATCCGCTATGTCCGCCATGATCTGGTGGAAATCCACATCGCTGTCTTGGTACTGCTGCACGATCTCTTGTACGCGCTCATTCTCCTTGGTGGCCGGGGCAACGGAAGCATAATGCATTAGCCATCGCGGTTCCTGGGAACTGTAGTCAAAACTCCCCCACTGGCATCCTTCTTCGGGCAGAAAGAGACCCCGAATGAGCTTTTTGATTTCTGGGTGGCGAGATGGAACTTGCTGTAAATTTGGATTGCTTGAGGAGAAACGCCCAGACACAGTTCCACCCTCATCGGAGCGCAACTGGTTAAACTGGCAATGGATACGGCCATTATGCTGATGGTTAAGAATCGTATCCACGAAGGTGGTATTTGCCTTGTTGTATTCCCGAAGCTCAAGGATTTTTCCAGCCACCGGATGATCATGGGTTTTCAGGAAGTGCTTGGTGAAACTGGGGGCGTTCGTCTTGTCTGTCCGCTGATACGATAGGCTCAAATTATCGAATGCTTTTGCCAGACTTTTGGCGTTCCACGGTTCTATATGAACTCCGGTCTCAGTATGCAAGTCCTCCAAGATCTTTTTTTCGCGGGACAGCAAATACACCTTCGTGCGCTCCGCTTTGTCCAGATCGACCCTAACCCCTCTCCGTCTCATCTCGAAAACAAGAGGCAGCAGAGACAGTTCCAGTTCCAAGATTTTCTGGCAATCCTCCTCCATTAGCCTTGAGTGCAGTACGTCCCATAATTTAAGGGTGAGGGCCGCGTCCCCTTCCGCGTACAGGGCCACCCTTTCCGCCGGCAACTTCCACATCTCAGCCTTGGCGTTGACGCCATGCTGGTCTGCGGCTCGGTTTAATTCCTCCTCCTTCTTCTTTTCGCCCAGGTAGGTTTTGCCCAAGGCGTTGAGCGAATAGCTGAAACGGTTCTCATCTAGGAGAGGGGCCGCAATCATGGTGTCGAGGATGGGTCCTTTGACCTCTATTCCCTCTGTCAGAAGCCAGCCGAGATCATAGGTGGCGTTGTGGAACACCACTGACATGCCGTGATTGAGTTGGTCTTGGAGCCAGCCGAGAACAATGCTCTTTGCCATGTTCCCTCCACCCTCGTGGGCAATCGGCAAATAGGCGTTCCAACCAGAAGCGGCAACGGCTACCCCTATAAGACGCCCATCCTCTCGGACCCACCCTGGTCCAAGGTCGAGCAACCGAGGATCCTTGGTCTCCACGTCCACGGCAATGATCTTCTCGCCCGATAAATCAGGCAAGTGCTCTGGCGGGAACCAGACTTTTTCATCGAATAAATCTTCACGCATCTGGCTGCCGTAATGATGCCCACAAGGCCGTATAGGCCGATGCGTCCACACCATCATCCTGGTTGGGTTCACCTAAGTCAGCCCGGGTAATCTTCACTAGGGCCATGCAGAAAGCTACCTCCGCAGCGGTTATGGGGCGGCTCAAGTAAGTGCCCCAGAGTTCCGCTATTCTTTTATGGACGGCAACATAATCACCATGCTGCCTCGCCCGCTCACCCGCGACAAGGATAGCGGCCTTCGTCAGAATTTCATCCGGTTTCATATGGCATAATGTCTCTTGGTGTGGGGGCACAGAACATGCACGGCCTGTTTGGCCCTGGTCAGAGCGACATAGAATACTCGATGCTCTGCGGCTGGATTTTTGGCGTATTCTCGATAGGCCGCATAAGAGAGATCTGGAATCACGACAACATTATCAGCCTCTCCCCCCTTCATGGAATGGATCGTACTCACCTTTATGCGGGGCTTCTTGACATTATCGCCTCTCACCAAGGCGTTAAGGATATAGTTTTTTGTCTCAAGGTCAATCTTTCCTAGGGCTATATGCCACCTCAGTGAGTTCTCCCGCTTCAGCCCCAGATTATCCTTGGCATATTGCATCGTATAGGACTCATGCTCATCCAGCGTGATAAGCTTCTTTGACCGTGGACCATTGCCCTTGGCGTAATCCTTCTCCACCGCCATAAAGGTATAGATATTCCTGATTTTTGAGGGCGCCAGCGAATGGCCCTTGCACCATTCCTCCCAATCCAGGATTGCTTCATATGTCTTGAGCGGAATACTGGGATGTCCGCGCCGGCTGTACACCCATCCCTCCTCCCGCAACTCCGCCGCATACTGCGATGCAATGTGATTAGTCCGCGCCATGACACACCATTCACCCTCACGAAACGGAATATCCCTAAAGCTCTGATGATACCGGAGACTACCCTCTTGCTCAGTTGGATACCATGTCTTGGGAGCGCGGGCATAAATCCGATTAACAATGGATTGCGCTTGCTCCCAAACAAGGATTGGTACTCGGTAGGATTGGTCAAGGACTGTTTTCTTCTCAGTGGCCCTCAGAAAAGCCCCGACATCAGCCCCCTGGAAATTCATTATGGCCTGATCGTCATCACCCGTGAAAACCTGTAGGTCAGGCTTCCTCCTCAATACATCGACCATGGACCATTGAAGGGTGGAGAGATCTTGAGCTTCGTCCACGAACAGGGCCTCGATATCAGGACAGATATCCATGAGAATGAACTTCTCAATCATATCGGTGAAATCAATCTTCTTGTAGGCTTTCTTGTAGTTGTTGTAGGTCTTTACCAGTCGCGTCAATTCGGCATAGTTAATGTTGTAATTCCCCTCTTGGCGGTACGCTGTCTCCAAATCCACTCCCTTGCTTCGAGCCAGATGGTAGAGGTGCATATATGTATCGCCCTGTGACACGCCCAAAATGTCCATGTCCGTTTCCCCGGCGATTTGTTTGGGGTCGAAAATGATTCCCGTCGCTTCCCCTATGGCTATTAAGTCCTTGGACCCCATGACATCGTCTGGGCGATATCCCCCAAATTTATAGGCCATGGAGTGCAGCGTCTGGAAGAAGGGCATATCGCGTTCATCAACGCCCCAATCTCGGCAGACACGATCTCGACTTTCCTTAGCCGCTTTACGGGTGAAAGAGACACAAGCTATCTTGTCCGGCGCTATACCGTCTTCGATGCAATTACGGATGCGATTGGAATTAGTCTGCGTCTTCCCCGTCCCTGGCGGGCCGAGAATTGTCTCGCACTGTTTAGTCACTAACAATCCTCCCCCGCCGCCGCGAACAAGAGTACCTTGTCACTGCTTTGCGCGGGCTCCTTCTCATAGGGGCATTGCGGTATGTTACACGGCATAGCCTTTGCGTGAGGGACATTGTTATACAAATTAATGTCACAATGCGGACAAGCACCCGTTATGTGCGGATGGCCCGACTTGCGAAAGGCTCCCTGCAAATCGCCACCAAAATACTCCCCTATTACCGAGCGAACCCAGACTTGGTGCTCTTTTGGTTCCATGCGCTGCACGGGTTTGGCCAGACGCCGTAAAATTCGCTCGGCCATGTTCCTTCGTGCATGTTCCTTGGAACGCGCTTGACGCATGCCTTTAAGTTCACGCTCAAGCTCGCGTAGTCTTTTCTCCGCATCCCATAGTCTTTTCTCCGCATCCCACAGTCTTTTCTCCGGTGTCTCTTGCTCTGGGCTTTCATTGATCCGGCGCTCCAATCCCTCGCTGTTAAACTGATTCACTCGCCTTTCTCCCTTACGCCTTTCGCCCTTACGGGGGTCTTCCTCAAACCCCAAAAGCGCCAGCTTTCGTTGCCAGTCCCCCTTCAATCGCTTGGCCGCTGCCTTCGCCAACATATAGCTTCTCATTACACCCATGATCTTGCTCCTTATCAAAACGGTGGATCTTCTGGCTCAAAGGTTACTTCCGGTAAGTCCACTTCCTCACGGTTCATCTCTGGGATGTACCAAACGCGGACAGATCTCCATTGGTCGTTGTTTAGTTTCAACCGATAAACCGTATCGGCCTCCGCGTCGTCATTCAGTTCCTTGAGACGCTCGGTGATTTGGCCCCGCGTGTAATGCGCGAAACCATTACGCTGCAAAAATTCTTGCAGTGCACTGAGCTTGAAATATGTGCGCCCTTCCTCCGTCCAGGGTTTGCCCGTCAGCAGTTCCTCTGGACTGTGCGCTACGATCCGAGAAGTACAGAAAGCCTCCACTAGCTCAAAGAACAAACCTTTCAGCGTCAATTCTTCTGGTACTGTGATGCGCGTGGCATCCTCGAGAAGTGTGTCAATTAGATCGCGCCAGTCTGGGGCTTTCATCCTCGCTGGCATCTTGTACATCTGCTCCATGCATGCGCGTTGGAACTCTCCCTGCAACTGCAACTGCTTGGTGGATAATTCCAACCGCGAGCCGTCCACGTTCACAAACCATACGGGTGGTTCAGATTCGACAACGGTCAAGCCACCAATAACCGGATGCGAGTTATGGAAGCCTATGCCATGTCTCCGACTTCGACACAAAGACATGTTGCAGTGGCTGCTCAGAGGCTCTTGTTTACAGGTATAGGTGTAGCCCTTCTTCTCCAATTGACCTTGGAGAACGACCACCTCCCTCGCCGGCAACGGTGGTGTGCAATAGTCTTGGTTGTGCTTTTCAAGTTTCCTTTTCCAGTCGTCCGGTGCACACTTGCGGTAGTAAATGCCGATGTTCAGCAACGTCATGTTGCGCCCACCTTCCGGGATGCCAAACTCGGTCAGTTGCTGACAACAAGGTGGCCCCTCTGGCAGCACATCGGCACCAGAGCCAAGGGTTATCGCGAGGAGATCAGCCCCTGAGATGCGCGAGTTTTCCCCCAGATCCAAAAACTCATCCAGCGTCATGCCGTCGCCGTCATCTTTCAAGGCATACCGCGTGGTGTATTTTGCATTCTGGTAGGGGAGATTGATGAAGTTGCCCACGTCACCTCGATCCGCACGGACCTCCTCCTGCTTGGGGAATATCTCGCAAGTGCCCCAGCCCAAGGCTGACGCAAACTCGGCCAACCTATCGCGCACCTCCGCAGCGGCCACCTTTTCGGAAAGGAATAAGAACAGGTGAGCGCCGCCGCTTTTTGAGCGACAGGTGATAAGAGGGAGCTTGAACCTCTTGATCTTGGCCCGTAGGGCAATAAGGTCTAAACTGTAATCATCGATGTCCAAGACACCGAAACTACACCGGTTTGTCTCGTCAATGGGGATGGAGCCAACACCGAGATGCCCCTCAAGATGCCGCTGCACAAGGTCAACGGTCAGTGGCTCATGGACCACTTGGTATTTGGCTGGGGTTTTGCCATGGCGAGCCCTGTCCAGCACGGTTGTCTGACCATGCGCTCGACCATAGCCCTCAAAGAGGCCCAGAAATCTTTCTGCCGCTTGGTGCATAGGAAAAGGCCCTCCCAGCAAACCGGGAGGGCCGAGCCCTTACCTAGAACGGCACGTCTTGTGCGGAATCCTCCAGCACCATGTCAGAGGGCGGAGCCAACGAACGCACCTCCCCGCGCTTGATGCTCTGGTAGAAGTCTTTACATTCGTGGTAGGCCGCCAGAGATGGGATGGGGTCAGCCAAGGCAACCGACCAAGAAAACCAACTACCCTTATCGTTGCCGTCCTCGACCGAACGGAGCTTGTAGGAGTTGGCGAAACTCGGAAGGGTTGAACCATTGTGCTTCTGCATAGCAATCAAGGTGATCCACTTGCGTGATACCTTCAACTGCGTCTTTTTCATGTCCACGATGGCGCTCTCAAGAGTGCCGTCATCATGCACAATTTTGACATAGTGCTGCGCGGTGCGTACCAGCTCGTTGCCACTCGGCAAAATCTCCATGCCGGCATCATCGCGAACAGCCTGAAGGGCATCTTCGCGGGATAATTCTCCAACGAACCCTCCCCCAGCCTTACGAGGGACAAACTCCAACATTTTCTGACAGAAATCCACTGGCACGACAGTGACACTGTCCGTCCATGTCTTACCTGTCACCGTGTTGAAAATCTGGCCCTGCTGGGCACCGGAGATGAAAGAGACATCACTTTTCTTGAGTTGTGGGCTCAACGCTTGAATCAGGCGCAGAAACGGAGTCTGCATGTTTTCCAAGCCAACGTGCTCCAAGCCCATCCCCGCGTCCGCCTCAAACTGAGAAGTTACCTCTGCTGGGAGGGTTCCGTTGCCGTTCTCTTTACGTGCCATTACTTTGCTCCTGTGATTTGCGCTCGTGTGCCGACATAGCCATTGAATATGTCCAGGTCGATGCCTTCTTGATCCTTGATCAGCTTTCTGAGGGTGGAAGACTCCACCCATGTCTTCGAGGCTACGGAAAATCCCTGCGCCTCGAGATCAGCTCTCAAGGCTGACGCTGCATTGTCCTCTTTGACGGCAAAAGACACTGAGACATCATGCTTGATGAAGTCGCCAGCGCCGATCTCGCGGAGATGCGCCAGAGCGGCGGCGTTTTCAGCGGGATCTTTCGGCATCGTGCCTGAACCGAAGCTATAAAGCGCCACGGTATGGCCGTCCACCTCCACCCTCTCAATTCCCATTTCCGTCATCAGCGCGGGAATTAAATCGTACAGGAGACGGTCACGCTCGACGCGCACAGCCTTGGCTGCGGCTTCTGCCTTTTGCAGATCCTTCTTGAGCGCAATGGATTCTCGGATGAAGCGGCTCAGATCTTTACCGCCCTCTGTGGTCACGGCGCTGAAAGCGTTAGCGTCAGCGTCTGCCTTGAGCTTTTCCCACACGTCTTGTGGAGTGTCGTTCCTCTTCATAGGCGTATCTCCTCGCCAGGGGTTGCATTGAGTTTCTTATAGCAGAAAAAAAGTGATTGTCAAATGGGAAAATCTGGAGTATGAATGGCAGATGATGGATTACAAGTATGAGACGAAGCCGTACCAGCACCAAGATGACGTGCTCCGCGCCTCGTGGGACCAGAAAAATTGGGCCTATTTCCTGGAGATGGGAACAGGCAAATCCAAAATCTGCATCGACAACGCTGCCGTGCTCTTCGAGCACGGCGAGATCGACACCTTTATTGTTCTCGCGCCCAAGGGCGTATACCGCAACTGGGCAGCCTTGGAACTCCCGGCCCATATGCCCAAGCGCGTCTTGGAGGGCGCCGCCTTGGAAATTTGGAACCCCAAGCCCACAAAGGCCGTGATGGCCGCTCTGGCAGCCCTCACAGTGCCGGCGGAAGCAGCCTTACGCATCCTGGTTATGAACATCGAGGCACTCAGCACTGCCAAAGGGCAACGCTTCCTTGCGCTCGTGCTGGAGGCGTCCGAGGCACTATTGGCAATTGACGAATCGACCAGCATCAAAAACCCCAATGCGTCACGCACAAAGGCGCTGATCGAGCTCTCGCCGCTGGCGAAGTACCGGCGTATCCTGACGGGCTTTCCAGTTACACAGTCGCCGCTCGACCTCTGGTCGCAGTGCCGCTTCATGGACAAAAATTTGCTGGGCGATTGCGGCGATGACTTCTTCCAGTTCCAGTATCGCTACGCGGTGGCGAACCGCCGGGATGTCGGCTCCCATTCCTTCATCCAAATTGTCGGCTATAGAAATCTGGGCGAACTCTCCAGCATGATCAAGAGCTTCTCGAGCCGTGTCACCAAGGACGAGTGCCTAGATCTCCCCGCCAAGATTTACACACGGCGAGATGTCACTCTCACGGACGAGCAGTCTCGCATCTACCGTGAATTGACCGACTATGCGTTGGCGCATATCGAAGACGAGAAATTCATGACCGCGACCAACATCATGACTCAATTGTTGCGGATGCAACAAGTTCTGTCGGCACACGTCAAATCCGACAACGGCGAACTGATAGAAATCGAAGATAACCGCCTGAACGAACTCCTCGCCTGTCTGGAAGAGACCGACGACAAGGCCATCATCTGGTCCCGGTTTCGGCACGATGTGAAACGCATCACGGCGGCATTGACCAAGGCCCACGGCTCAGGGTCAACAGTGAGCTACTTCGGTGACACCTCCGATGAGGACCGGAGCAACGCCATCGAGCGATTCCAAAACGGTGGCGCACGTTACTTTGTCGGCAATCCCCAGACGGGCGGCTACGGCATCACACTCACCGCCGCGCAGACAGTTGTTTACTTTGCTAACAGCTTCGATCTCGCTGTGCGAATGCAATCGGAAGACCGCGCCCACCGGATTGGCCAACGCAAACACGTCACATATATCGATTTGATCGCGGAAGGCACCATTGACGAACGGATCGTCAAGGCGCTGCGCAACAAAATGGACATCGCGCAAACGGTGATGGGAGAGGAGTTTAGAGAATGGTTAAGCTGATGACCGCCAAGGAAGCCGACCGATCCGTTCGCGAGTGCATAGCCATATCCAACGGCACAATGCCCGTGGATATTGTCGTTGCCAACGAGGCCCAAGCGCAACTCGTGCGCGATGCCTTGAAAGGCAAGCGCAAGGCCAAGTCCATTGGCATCAAAATTGAGGAGAAGACATGAACCACTTCAATTGCACTCGGTGCGGCAAATGCTGCTCCCACGGGTCTTTCATGGGAAGCATGTGGGCTGACGAGGAAGATCTCCAACGCTGGGAAGAGGCCGACCGCCAGGATATCCTGGCCACCGCCTTCATTTTTGATTGGGGCGACGGCATACGCACCGCCGACCTATGGTTCAATAGCAAAACAGGCGAGGAAGTCCTGTCTGGGAGGTGCCCGTGGCTACGGAAGCAAAGGAAAAAAGACATCTGGGACTGCCGAATCCACGAGTTGCGTCCCAACACTTGTCGGAACTATCCCGTGGACCGCGAGCACCGGGATTTCCTCCCCTGCCCGGGGTCCTGGGAGGACGAACAAAAGAAGGAAGCATGAAATGCCTGATACAAAAAAGTTTAAAAGCGTTGCAGTCCCAATTTCTGCGTGGGAGGAGCTGCTCCGCTTGGCGGACATTAATCAACGATCTGTTGGCCAGGAGATTGCTGTTCTAGTAGATTGCGCTCGCAGCGAGCCAACCGACATCGAGCTGCGCCAGATGTGCCGCAAACTGGGAAACCTCCTTTTCAAGGGGCTAACCGTATGACCGACCCCGATGAAATCTTTAGCGAGTCCTACAAACTCGAGGAGTTTTATCGTGAAATCTTCGAGCGAACCTCCGACTTCGAGGCCCCACCGCCCTTGAAGAGCATGGTGCTGTTCCGGGTGGCCGTCGAAACCGGAGCAGCCAGCATCGGTATGCATAACGTCATGCACCTGATGTCTTCACTGCTGACATCAGGCTTGGCTATGATGGCCACCGAGTCAGACGTGGACTTTGAGGAAATGCTCGGAGACTGGGACGTTTCGGACTCACCAAAGAACTGAGGCAACGATGAGAAATACACTTCCCTGCGAAGAGGACGTGGCAACCGCTTGGGGGCTCGTCTTGTCCGACATCCGTAAAGAGGTTGGGTTCTCGCGGTCGCGGTTGTCTGCGCTTACCGGCGTCGGCACGGATACCATCGAAAAATACGAGAAACACAGGATTGTCGAGCCGTCAATCTACAAAATCGAAATAATGCTGCTCGCCATGGGCTACGATCTCGACGCACTTAAAATTCGCGACTGACCCTCACCCCTGGCCTCTGTACTTCTTCTTGCAAGTGCGCCAGGAAGATTTTGGACCCAGCTTCTTGCGCACGTTTCGTGGGTAGGGGTGCCCCCTTCTACGCACCTTGGTGGGAGCCTCATAGACGCTCTCGGCCTTTTTCATGCCGTCTGTTCCAGGGCCATGGACTCCTCGCCCATGATCCGAATGGCAGAGGCCAAGACAGACTTACCACCCTCCTCTCGACCGGTATCCAAACTGTGCAGTAACTGCTCCAAGGACAGGCCGTTCTGAAGTGCCAAGGATAAAATCAACGACGCATCGTCCAAAAGTAAATCCATATCGCTGCCGATTTTCGATCCGCGTATGAAAATCTCCCTGGTTTCGAGATCCTCTGGGTCAATCCCCAAACTGATGTAGTAGCGATCAGTCAGCGTCTCTAGCACCCGCGTGACCGCTGGGCGCCTATTCGGCATTTTCTTTCTCATTGTAGATTACCTTGGTAATAGAAAGGCCGGCCCCTAGTTTTTAACTCCCAGAGCTGCTGAATGTAATCCAGCGCCGTAGTCTCCCGAGAAACTTTTCCCACGCCGGGTGTTCCTCCCTAGTATTTTCTCCTACAGGCCACCAGAAAAGAGAAGAAGAGCCGCAGTTCGGGCAATGGAAGTTGGAAACTATGGTGTCGTTTCCATCGGCGTCCACTTCATCATGGTCACCGCCCTGGATCATCTTTTTCCCACAGTAATAACAGATCCCCCAGATATCCATCTACGAGCCTGACAAGAGGCCGACGATAAATGCCCCAAGGCCGATCAACAAGAAATATTCCAGTCCCATCCTACTCTCCCAAAAAGTGTTCCAAGCCTTGCGTATGGATCTCCGCCCAAGCTTCCTCATCCAAAACGTCCTCCACGTTCTCTGCACGTTTGCCGTTGATCTCCAGCCAGGAGTCGGCAACCGCGCCCCCCTCTGTCGTGTAGGCCAGCACTACTGGAATATTGAGGTCTGTGTCTAGCCTTCTCACTTTCGGAGTATACGCCACCGAGCGGGGGGCCTCAACTCCCTCTCCCAAATCCGCCACATACCCGTTGCCAAAGCAGCGCGGGCACGGCGTGTCGAAGCCGGAGACATGGCATAGCGGGCACGGCTTCAACGGGATAGTGTCTTGGAGTAGCGGCTCCGCCAAAACCCACCGGGTCAGAATGCTCGTCATCCCGCAAGCCGAGCACTCAAGCGCCTCCCAGTTGAAATGGAAAACGCGCTGCGCCGTTTGGCACTCCGGGCATACAATCTCACGGCCTTGGCGCGGAGCCCGAGTGTTAATTGTCACTAACATGTTCTTCTCCTACAAGTTTTTTCAAAAGGTCCTTCCCGCGAACTGGGCCGAGATCGCGGAGCTTCCGCGCCGCCGCCTGTATCCCCCCAATCTCTACGCCGGCAAGCTCGCACACCGTGCGTAGATCGTCCTCCTCTTCTTCACCCGTCAGGTACTCGATGGCCGGACGGCGGATGCCGTCACTCCGCGACAAGGTGTCGCGAAGCAACCGATATAAAACCGCGGCCCAAAGACGATTGGTCATGATTGCAAGCGCGCATTTTCTTCTGCGGCTTCTTTTGCGGCACGTAAACGATAGCGCCCAAGACGGCGGTGAATTTCCCGCGCAATGGCGTGGGCCGACCAGTCTGGCCGCTTACGCCGCAGGTTGTTGAAACAGGTTTCCTCTATGTCCAACATGGTTTTTAGAGCCCAGTGCTGCGTCAGAATTTCAGTGACTTCTGCTTTAAAGATGTCGGTCATGTCTCTCTCCTTCTAAAAACCCTTCCTAGCAAAAAAAGAGAGGGCGGAGAAGACTAA